>PJUC01000017.1_pt1 | contig 273189 bp, 244 predicted proteins | sample 1512161 | NCBI WGS metagenome assembly PJUC01 (sample SAMN08177676, study PRJNA422409) | Soil metagenome, whole genome shotgun sequencing project. | isolation source: Soil enriched on filter paper | place: USA: Madison | collected 2015-01-15 | reverse complement strand
AACCCCGGCACCAACTACAACATTGACTGATACCATTTGTTTAGGTGATTCATACACCTTCGGGCCAAATGTATTCACGACTTCTCAAAGTGGTGTAGTACACAACTTCCCTACTGCTCAAGGCTGCGACAGCCTGGTAACACTGAACCTGACGGTATTGAACATCGTGCCACAACCCTTACTCATACAGGAGTCCGGTTGTGATGTGGTTGCCTTCGAGGGTACCAACTATACCAATTCTACGATCCTCAATGATACCCTGTACAGCGACTTCGGCTGTGACAGTATCTACCGCCGGATAGAGATCACCGTCCATAAAACAGTGGCTTACGAACAAAGAATCGATACCATGGGTTGTGATGAAGTGATGGTCAATGGTATTCGTTATACTGCAGACGCACAGGTAAGAGATACCTTGAGGAACCAATATGGTTGTGACAGCGTCTACCGTGATTTCCATATCAAAGTCTACAAATTCCAGCTGGACCTGAGCTTTACGCCGGACGATCCTTATGAAATGGAGCGTATCGAGTTCACAACAAGCAGTTTTTACGGCAATAACTACAAAGTGTTGTCCTGGTTGCCAATAACGTCCTTTAAGGATCAGGATGCGAAGAGCCAGATGGTATCCTTTACAGAGCCCACCCAGGTCATCGTAAGAGCGAGATCCCTGGATGGGGGTTGTGAGGATGAGTTCCGCGTGAACATTGATCCAAGGGAATACAGCAAAGATGTAGCAGTGCCGAATGCCTTCAGTCCGAATGGCGATGGCCTCAATGACATCTTCCGCCCGGTACTGAAACTGGAGCGAGCTTACAACACGATGGACTTCCGGGTCTATAACCGTTACGGGCAGCTGGTGCATGCCACCGCTAATATGAACCATGGCTGGGATGGGATGTACAATGGTCGTCCTGCCGACAAAGGCGTGTACAGCTATAAACTGGTGATCTACTTCCTGGATGGCACCAATAAGGTGTTTACCGGTGAGGTGACCCTGGTTCGGTAAGCGACTAGAACGTTTTTCTGATTATCTATATAAGTAAGGAAGCAGCACTTAGGTGCTGCTTTTCTTTGTTGCATATTGTCATTCCACGCATACGCTCAATTCCATTTTTTCAAAGGCCACTACACCGTCATTTCGAGCGCAATGAAATGAAGTCGAGAAATCTCAATAGCATGTTTAAATAGAAGGTCAACATCCTGATCGTGCTCCCATTAAAGGGTGATTTGTTCAATCAAACATTCAAATGTTGCTTGGCCAAGCACTCAGCTTAATAGATATCCCCTCCGAAAATCGCCTCCGCAACCGATTTTCGGTGTCTTTTTTGCTCCACTTTTTGGACAAGCAAAAAGTAGCAAAGAATCCGGTTACCGAACTTCATACTTATGTTCTTTTGTCTTGATACAGGCAGCACCAAAAAATCAAGGCTCTGAAAAAATTGGCTAAAAATGGTGCGGCGATCCTAAAACTCGCCTGAAATTTCCGTCAAGTATATTAAGCAATAAGAGGCTCGAACAGTGGCGAATTTCCCTCCGCACAGCGAAGGACGGCTCTCTGCCCCATTTTATTAACGCCATTTTTTCAAAGGCCAATCCACCGTCATAACTGTAATCAAAAATCAAAAACCAGCGTGCTCAATCAAAGATTCAAAAGCTAACCTGGCCAAGCACACCGCCTAATAGATATTCCCTCCGAAAATCGCCTCGGCAACCGTCCCGACAAGGTGTTGGGACGGGGTCCTTTTTGCGCTACTTTTTGGACAAGCAAAAAGTAGCAAAAGAAAACACTTTTGCCAAGGTTGGTGTCTGCCAACCTGCCAATGCCAGAATTGTTATACCATACCAGCCCTTGCTGGTGATAACAGCAGCAAGGGCTGGACGCATTTAGACAAGCAAAAAGTGGAGGGGCACATGTAAGTTCCCAATGCATTCTTTATATCTTTACACCAATTCTTTACCACTTGTTTTTTATTAAAAAATTTAGCTCATTCCCTCATGAAAATCATCGAACAAAAAGCATTAACAGCCGAACAGCAGGCACAAGTGATCCGGCTATGGAATAAAGAATATCCCGACACCCTCTCTTACCAAACAGCAGCGCAATTTGAGGATTACCTTAAAGGATTAAAAGAGCTGGAGCATCTGCTACTGACCGATGAAAAAGATATCCTTCAAGGTTGGGCCATTACTTTTGAAAGAGAAGAAGCTACCTGGTTTGCCATCATTCTCGACAGCCAGCTACACGGAAAAGGGTTTGGTAGCAAGCTGCTCGACAGACTCAAATTAAAGCATAAAGTACTCAATGGCTGGGTGGTCGATCATGACCGGGCAGTAAGACCTGACGGCAGCCCCTACCGTTCTCCGCTGGGTTTTTACCTCAAAAATAGTTTTAAAGCAGTACCCGATACCCGGCTGGAGCTGGATAAGATCTCCGCGGTTAAGATTATATGGCAACAGGCTTAAGCAATAAAAAAGCAGCACCGAAATGCTGCTTTGCTTTGTTTAACACAATAAATACTTAAGCTTTCTTTTGATAAGTAGCCAGCTTAAGGGCATCTTTGATCATTTTCCCCGGCCGGAAGATGGCTTTTACACTTTTGATGTTAGCCGCCGTCACGTCTTCAGCCATCGCTTCTCCAGTACTGGAGCCGCCAGCCTGCAAGGTGAAATATTCCCCTACATAGACAATTTTGCCTTCGGCGATGTCATCCGCGATCTTGGCAAAGGTGCTTTCCAAAACCGCAAGGATATCAGCTTTGGAAACGGTAGAAATGGCGCTGGCATGCTTGGCCAGGTCTTGTAGCGTGGTTTTGCCATCACCGATGATGTTGGCATAAAACTTTGGCGGGTCGGTTCTTTGTAGTGGATTGATCCTGGACACTACATTAAATTTGATAGGCATTTTTAGTTGGTTTTTTAAGTTAATAAATGTGGTTTGTTTATATAAACGAAAATTGAATAAGAATAATATATCGGCTGAAAAGAAATTAAATAAAAAGAGCATATCTCCTACTCTTCTTATTAAGACATAATGACATATAACATAAAACCTTCGGGTATTTTCTATAAAGCCTCCTTATCTTTTATTAAAAAGGTCTGCACCTTTTGGTGAAAACGGCCGTGTCTTTTCATCAAAACATACGGACCTTTTGATGCAAACTCTCTCGTCTTTTAGACAGCTGGATAAGAGTTTGTTGTTCAGTGTCATACACACCGCTTTAAAGAAGACTAAAAACGCTAAATATTGTGACGACAAGGACCATAAAACTCCTGTCAAAATAGCATAATGAAAAGCAATTAAATTTAGCCTTCGCAATCAAAGATTCAAAAGAGCACCTGCCAGGCAACGCTATGCTGCCGATGGGCTTTGTAGCATTGCCCAGTAGCGGACCCAAACCGGAAATCATGCTCGCGATTGATTTCCGGGGTCCTTTTTGCGCTACTTTTTGGACAAGCAAAAAGTAGCAACAAATAACTTACCCAAGCTCAAGCATTTCCTTTTGCTTGAGCTCTTGCAAGGCCTCGTGCTTCTGTTCTTTAGCAATAGTAATGACCAGCCGGCCTGCTTCACAAGCAATCTCCACTACCTCGCCTATACCAAAGCCTGAATCCCGGAGCCATTTACCGCTCAGGCGCAGTGCGGGAAACGAGGTTGGCCTTCTGCTGTTGCTGCCCCATAAGATGTTGCGACCTATCGTTATGCGGCGTGTTGGTTTTGTAATGCGGGGTGCTTTTACGGTTGACATAGATTATCTTTTTTGTTGGTACAAAGCAACGGCCGCGGGATTTTGTATCCTACATAAATTGCACGTGTTTTACACAAAGCAGCCTGTATTTTATGTACCTTTAGGCCTGCATCATTTGATTAAAAAAACTAAATTTGCTCCTATGACAACACATACAGCTATGCCGAACCATAAAGTACACGAGGGCCGTAATATTAAGCGTTTTCGCGAGATGCTGGGGATTAAGCAAGATGCCCTGGCTACCGACCTGGGCGAGGACTGGAACCAGCAAAAGATTTCTTTACTGGAACAAAAGGAGACTATTGATACACCCCTACTCCAGCAGATTTCGGCTATTTTGAAGATACCTGTAGAAGCAATTCAGAATTTTGATGAGCAGCAAGCGGTAAGTTTAATCTCTTGTAACTTTTCTGACAACGCAATGTTCAATAATAAAATAGAGGTCTTTAACAACAATCCTATTGAAGCATTAATAAAGATGCATGAAGAAAAGATGGCTCTGTATGAAAGGATGATAAAAGCCCAGGATGAAATGATCGCGCGGTATGAGCAACTGATTAATAATAGATAATTATTTTAAACGAGGGTTTCCTCGTTTTTTTGTTTTTATAGAAACCCTACTTTTTAACCAAAAAGTAGGGTTTTCCAGTATTGTTTGGATGCAATAGAGCGATTATTTTTGCTAGAGCGATTGTGATAAGATTTAAGAAATCTTGCAAACAATCACAAATGTTTAAATAATAATGAGTTTCGTAAACACAGACGTTGTGTGCAATTATAAGCCAAACGAATAAACAAAATTTAATGAGAAAAAAATACCAAATTTTTATATCTTCTACATATGTAGATTTAATCGATGAACGGCAAGCAGCTGTACAAGCAATTTTAAGGGCTGGACATATTCCAGCAGGGATGGAATTGTTTTCAGCGGGTGATAAAAGTCAATGGGATACAATAAAAAAATGGATTGAAGAATCAGACATTTATGTTTTAATATTAGGAGGTAGGTATGGTTCAATTGACCCAGAATCAAATTTATCATATACAGAAATGGAATATCGTTATGCTATGGATTTGGGTAAACCTTTGTTTGCGTTGGTCATGCATGATGAAATGATAGATACTAAAACTAAAACTATTGGTAAAGAAGTCCTTGAATTAGACAATTCTAATTTATATAAATCATTTAAGAAACTTGTATTATCGAAAGTTTGTAGATTTTTTAAAGATGAAACTGAGATTAAATTAGCAGTTTTAGAATCATTAATTGACATACAATCTCAATATAGTTTAAATGGTTGGATCAAAGAAAGTGAATTACAAGATAATACTAAATTCGTTTCTATAATTGAAAATTTACAAAATGAGAATAGCGAATTATTAAAAAAATTGAAAGAATCCCAAATTTTTAATAGTAAACCTTCTAGAAACGAAAACATAGGTGATTATACTTATGATGAAATTGCCAAGGTTTTGCAAAATAATAAAATAACGTTGCCTGCTTCCTTAAGTAATACTGGTGAAGAAATTGAAATGAATACTTTACAGGCATTTATAATATTTAAAAGTTCATTAGCAACAGGTGTAACAAATGTTTTATCCAGCGAATTTCAAGTTTTTGCAACAAATAAATTAGTCCCTATTTTACTAAATTTCGGTTTGGTGGAAAGAATGAAAATAAAAAAGGGAAATATCGAAACAGAAAAATTTTATACTTCAGCATTAGGAAATAAATTTTTATCTCAATTTGAAATATTAAAAAATAAATAACTGCACAATATGGGTTTTAGTTTTTTAAAAGGGGATAGGCTATTGAACCTTTCTGCATATAATACAGTCAAATACTGAGATCATTTGCTTTTGTTCTAATTTAGCCAATGTCTTACTGCATTGACTATCGTTTGTGCAAAACTAAACTTTAGGATATCTTTTACACGCACTATCGCCAAGCCGGCGAGTTGTACTAATTTATCTAAAACACTTCGTAAATCAATGAATAACACACTTGAAATACTAAAAAAAATCAAAGTCGATGCTGTTTATGGGAAAAAGAAGCATTTTAATGCAGCCGACAGAAAACATAATTACAACCTTTGTATTGGCATTCCGAATTTGATTTTAACTATAATTTCAGGATCAATACTTTTTTATGTTCTTACAGATGGTATAAATTCTTGGATTAAGTATATTCCTTTAATTCTAACGCTTATTATTGCAATTTTAGGAGGCATTCAAACTTTTAATAATTATGAAAAAAAAATTGAAGGTCATAAAAGAGTAGGAAATAAATATTTAGCTATTATGAAAAGATGTATTAGGTTAGATAGCTACATTAAAGATAATGCAATTTCAAATGATAAGCTCGTTGAAGAGATTGAAATGCTATCTAAATTAATCGATGAAACTAATGTTGAAGCTGAAGCACTCCCTACAAATGGAGCAGATTATCTAAAAGCTAAAAAAGGCATTGAAAATGGAGAAGAAAGTTACACTGCGGAAGAATTAAATATTTAAAATTATATGACTATTTCAATAAATAATTATTTACGCCAATTATCATCAGATTATTACTTAAAAAATGATTCCACTGAATTAGAAAGAATAAATAAATCAATTGCCAATTTATACAAAAATTTAGAAACTGATTTAGGATTATTAATTAAGAGAAAATTCATTTTTGGTTCTTTTGACCGAGACACTATTTTGCCTAGAAAATTTGATTTAAATTCAGATGTAGACATTATGGTTGTTTTTAAACATACTGAATATGAAAGAACTCCAGAAACTTATAGAGCTTGGCTTAAGTTATTTGCAGATAGATATTATAAAGACAGGTACGGTTCTGAAGTATATAGATCATTTCCTACAGTCACAATAAAACTTAATAACATTAAGTACGATTTAGTTCCAGCAAAAGAAGAAGTTCAACTTTATAGTTCACAATTATACATCCCAAATGGTATAGGATGGCAAATGACAAACCCAAATGATGTAAAAGAAAATTTAACCAATGTAAATAAAAAATACAATTACATCATAAAGCCAATAATCAGGCTTTTGAAAGCTTGGAATAGTAAAGCAGGAAATCCAATTGATTCATATGATTTAGAACTCCAAATTACACAAATGAATTTCTATAACGACACTATAGAAAGTGGATTTTTTTGGGCTGCTAAAAGAATAACAGTACCTTATTATTTCGCACAATGGAAAAAAGATAAAATCACTCAATTATCAAAGACAATAGATATTATACAAGATCATTTATCTAAAGATGAAATTTTTAGTGCAAAGTACGAACTTCATAAAATATTACCAGAAACATAAACGTCCTACAACAAGGGCTTTGCAAAATTTCGGAGAACGGCTAAGCTGCCGAACCCTTGTGCGTAATTATTTTGAACCAAGCCACTTACCGACCATTTAATCTATGTTGATAAAAAACAGATTTACATCGATCCTTACTTTTGGACTTTTCACTTCATTGTTGGGCTATTCTCAAAAAAACATTAGTTTTGGCAGAAGAAAATCACAACCTGTATTACAATAGAGGAACAGAATTAATTGAGCAATATGTTATACTATCGGACCAATCACCCCAATTGGACAAAAAAGGAGAAACTAAGCTTTTAGAAGGTGTAAGATATGTAGACGCTGTAACGCAAATCAATCCGAATAATTTTGCAGCTTATTGGTTTAAAGGGAAAGCATATCAAGCATTAAATAAACACGGGAGTGCATATTCTCAGTTTGAAAAATCTTTTGAACTAAATAAAGACAATTCAGACGTTGCAAGAGAATTGGCACTTGAGTGTATGGACTTAGGAAAAGGACAAAAAGCAGTTGAAGTTTCGTTGCATGCATTGACACTAAATAATAAAGACATAGGCTTAATCGGCAATCTTGCACTTGCTTACTTGTTAAACGGCGACTTAGAATTATCCCACAACACAAGACAATTGAAAAAGTTATCTCAGTCGACCCGGCGGACGAAATAAATCAGAACTTGAAAAAAATAATTGATGAAGTCATTTCAGGCAAGCGGACTAAACAAAAAAAATATAGCGACTTGAAATTATAACTATGCAGAACAATCGTTTTTGCTTATTTCAGTAGTAAATTAAAAGTCTGGTCTCGATTGTCCACTCCTTCGCAAACACCAGACCGTTAGCCGTAATCTCGTACAACCTCACCCTAAATCAATGAACGAAGATTTAAAATAAAAACGGAAGCCGATAAATCACTATTGTCTTTCACCAAACACTTAGACACTCTAAAATTTTAAAAAAATTTTATTAAGATAGTAAAAGATAGTTTCTCAAAAATTTCTGCTGACATAGCCCTGTCTGATCTTGAAAAATTAGAAGAACTGATTGACCTAAGTTATTTGATAACTATAGCTCACCTAGACTTAATAACATCAAACAAATCTCTAGATAACAGTAAGTCTGACTGGGAAAGAATATTTTTTATAAAAAGTATATACTTAGTTATTTATGAAACATTAGTAACATATGAAAAATATAGACAATTTATAAATGAATATACAAATACGAAGGCACCTGAATTAAAATCGAATCTAGACCAACTATCAACAGATATAAAGAATTTCAAGAAATACTTTCAATATACTAGCTACGTTAATCTAATAAGAAAGAATATTATTGGCCACATTAGTAAAGATTTCAGTTTATATTATGATACAATTCGACAATTTGATGGAGGAAAAACAGCCCAAATGAGTATTGCTTTTTTTAAAGTTATTCAAGCACTACAAAATTATTCCACTGAATTACTACAAGCTCAGAAAATTGACGAGCTTTGAGAAATTAGAGAACAATGTATTGTCGACCTTACAACAAACGGAAGAAAACAAGTCAATCTACGCCGAGGAGCCGTTGACAAAAACGAAGATCTTTCTCGGTTTTATTTTTACATGTGCACTTGTATCAAATTCATCTTTGAAAGAAAGTCTCTAGATGGAGGCCAGAAACTTAGCCCAATCCTACCTATCCCCCTATAACCACATTCTATTCCTCAGCGACAAAGCCAGCGGCAAGCCATCATTTTCACTTAATTTTGCGCAGCAAACCTACCATTAAAAAATTTAAACAAAATGAAAGTAGAGATCTGGAGTGATGTAGTATGCCCCTTCTGTTATATAGGCAAACGCCATTTTGAAGCCGCCCTCGCACAATTCCCCGATAGTAAAAACATCGAGATCAGCTGGAAAAGCTTCCAGCTGGACCCTTCGGTAACCGCGCAGGAAGCCGGTCAAACCCACATGGACTACCTGGCTAAAAAAAGAGGCTGGAGCATAGAACAAACCCGCGAAGCCTTGGGCTCGGTAACCAACATGGCAGCAGCCTCCGGCCTGGACTACAAACTGGAACATACCAAAGTAGTCAACACCTTTAACGCGCATCGCTTACTGCAATTTGCTTCGGCTAAAGGCCTGGGCGATCAAGCAGAAGAACTGTTCTTCAAAGCTTACTTCACGGAGGAAAAGGATATCGCGGATGAAGCGGTACAATTAGCAATATTCGAGCAGCTGGGCCTTACTGCGGCAGACCGCGAAACGGCTTTGCAAGAGGAACAATATGCCAAAGAAGTACATGCCGATATCGCTGAAGCACGCCAGATCGGCGTCAACGGTGTTCCGTTCTTCGTCTTTGACCGCAAATATGCCATCTCCGGTGCGCAACCAGTTGAAGCTTTTTTACAAACTTTGACCCAATCGCATACCGAATGGCGGGAAAAGAACCCGGAAATAAAACTGGATATCCAATCGGGCCCGAGTTGCGATATCAACGGCAACTGTGACTAATCATTGCTTTTAAGACAAGAACCAGCAGATCAATAATGAACAATATCACCGTCTTTTGCGGCTCCAGTGCGGGCAACGAAGCGCAATATAAAGAACAGGCTTACCAATTAGGTAAAAGCCTGGCCAGGCATAACATCGGCCTCGTCTATGGTGGAGCCGGCATAGGGCTCATGGGCGCTGTAGCCAATGGCACGCTGGAACAGGGCGGCACCGTAATCGGTGTGCTCCCCCACTTCCTGCAAAACAAAGAGATCGCCCATGCCGGTTTAACGGAGCTGATCCTCGTAGACACCATGCATGAGCGCAAGCAAAAAATGAATGAGCTTTCGGATGGCGTCATTGCTTTACCGGGCGGCTATGGCACCCTGGAAGAGCTTTTTGAAATGCTGACCTGGGCACAGCTTTCTTTACATGAAAAACCAATTGGTATTCTTAATATTGATGGTTTCTATGATGAACTGATCGCCATGATCGATAAAATGGTGCAGAAAGGCTTCCTGAAGCAGGAATACAAAGAAATGATCATCGTAAGTGCCGATATAGAGCAACTGATTGAACAGATGCAAAACTACCAGGTACCAGCCGAAAAATGGGCTATGCTTAAAAAAGTATAATTCATTATACCTTTGCTTCACGACTAATTCAACCCTTCATGAACCTGTTTGACCTTATTATCAACGATAAAGTACCCGTACTACTGGACGATGTCTTCCTGGATAAAGAAAATAAAATCGCGATTGAGCAGCTGATCAAAGAGCACCGCTTCATAGATCAGCTGAGCGCTTATGGCCTGCCGGTGAACAATAAGATCCTGCTGCACGGCGCTTCAGGTTGTGGTAAAACTACGGCGGCAAAAGCCATTGCTACGGCGCTGAACAAACCAATCCTGATCCTCAACCTGGCTAATGTCATTAATGCAAGAATCGGGGAAACTTCTCAGAACATGAAGATGATCTTTGAAAAAGCCGGTCGGGATAAAGCAGTGCTGTTTCTTGATGAGTTTGACCAGATCGGCAAAGCGCGCGGTAATGATGATAAAGATGTGGGGGAAATGAGAAGGCTGGTGAATACCATCATCCAGCTGATCGATTATTATCCTAATGATGCCTTACTGCTCTGCGCGACCAACCACCCGGAGATCGTAGATATTGCTTTAATGCGCCGGTTCCAGCTCAGCATCAGCTTTGAGTTGCCTTCACAGGAAATGCTGGATGCTTATTATGATAAAATACTGTCGCCCTTCCCGGAACATTTAAGCGCTATTCCGCGGCGTTATGGTTTTTCGTACGCCGAAGCTAAAGACTATGCCTTTACCCTGGTCAAATCCCTGCTCATAAAAGAGCTGGAAGCTGCACAACAATAATGCTACAATTATAATCACTATGGATGCTGCACAGGAAACCTATGAAAGCTGGAATAAGATGGCCGGTCTATACCAGGAAAAGTTTATGGACATTGACCTTTATAATCAAAGCTATGACCTGTTTTGCAGCTATATAGAAAAAGTCAATGCGCAGGTTTTAGAAATCGGTTGCGGGCCGGGCATGATCTGCAAATACCTGTTACAACAAAGACCTGACCTGAAAATATTAGGCACCGATTTTGCACCTAACATGATCGCATTAGCGACAAAGAATAACCCGGAAGCCGAATTCAAAGTCCTGGATGCCCGGCAAATAAAATCATTGGACCGTAAATTTGATGCAATCATCAGCGGTTTTTGCTTGCCCTACCTTAACCCGGAAGAAGTACAGGCCCTGATCGCAGACTTAAAAGACATGCTGGAACCTAAAGGAACACTTTACCTCAGTTTCGTTCCCGGGGATCCGCAGCAGTCGGGCATGATGACCGGCAGCAGTGGCGACCGGACGCTCTTTTATTTTCATAGGCAAGAGGAAATTCTTGAACTGCTGCACAGTAACCAATTCCGGGTTTCCGCAAAACTGGCAATAGCCTACTCAAGACCATCCGGGGAGGAAATCCATGCTGTTATTATAGCTTCCAGGGAAGCTTAGTTTACGGTTTCTTCGTTACGTTTTTCGTAGGATTTTGAGATGATCAGCGATGAGCTTTCTACAGAAGCCCAACCCTTATTAGCCCTTACCAGCTCTACCCAGGTCGCCAGGCTGGCAATGATCAGGTCTACATCGGTCTTTTCTTTGCGGCTGATCGTTTTGATATCCACAATCGTCACTTTATCCGCGATATTAGCCCAGCCCTTACTACTGATCAGGTTTTGCAGGCTCTGGATGGCATTTGCATCGGTCGCGGCAATCGTGACTGACATCTTATCGCTCCGCACCAGGTTTTCCATATATTGAAAAAGGAAAATATCCCCAATCCCCCCAAATGGGATCAATACATGGTTGATCTCCGCCATCTTCTTGGGCACCAGTATCCCGAAATCAATATTCAGGCGGTCGGCTACAGAGGAGATCGACTCATCAATCACATTCCAGGAGGCCACATCGGGTTTACGGGAAATACTCCGGTACAATTTGTCCAGGTTGATGATCCTTGAAGTGAAGCCCAAGATTTTACCCAGTGCAGTACCGTCATAGATAGACTGGCTGCACTCCATCAGCAAAATATCGTACTTACCTTTATTGGTCTTTTCAATCAATGCGGTATCCACATCGCCTGCCGAAGCGAAATGCGTTCTCAGGCTCAGGTCCTGGCTTTGGGCCACCTGCTTCGCGGGCTGGAATACCTTATTTTCATAAGCCCCGATATCGTACAGGTGCAGATCTTCCGTTTCGGCGAAGTGTGCCGCGGTATATTGCGTTTTTGATCCATTGAATATAGCCGCCCCGATTTTTACCAATTGACGGCCGACTTCAGGTTCGTCAAAAGCATACAATACCCTGGACTTATCACATTCCGGGTTGGCCTCTTCTCCTGATTTGTCCTTTTTAAAGAAACGCCCGATCAGGGATAAAGTAGGCCCGGTCATGAAAGTAGTCACTAAAGCCATAATTACCATCATGGCGAAAATCTGCGGACTGAGTACACCAAGGTCGTAACCAATATTCAATACCACGAGCTCCATAAGCCCGCGGGTATTCATCAGCGCCCCTATCATCAGGCTGTCGCGCCAGCTCTGCCCTACTACTTTAGCCGCCACCATAGAACCGACAAACTTACCCACTACGGCTACCACGATGATGAGGATCGTGTATTTCCAAAGCTCCCAATCGTTCAATAAACCGATCTGCGTACGCAAACCGGTGAATACGAAAAACAATGGTAATAAAACAATCAAAGCGACATCTTCTATCTTTTCAATAAACATAGCCCGGAACTTATTGTTCTCCGGCATGATCGCACCGGCCATAAAGGCCCCGAATAAGGCATGAATACCAATAACCTCGGTCGCTACTGCAGATAATAATAAAGTAAGGAAAAAGATCGCTACATAAGGTTTGCTGACAATACCCTTAGCCGTGATCAGCGCGCCTATACGGTGTAAGAAAGGCCTTACGATCTTGATCATAACAACCACATAGATCGCCGCGAGCGCCATAATATACAAAGCGCTCATCATGCTGCCGGCTTTCACAATAGCGATGACTGCAGCCAGCAAACACCAGGCGGTAATATCGTCGGCAGCCGCACAGGTGATCACAATTGTACCCAGGCGGGTTTTATGGATCCCCCGCTCCTGGACAATCCGCGCCAATACCGGGAAGGCCGTTATAGACATAGCAATGCCTATAAATAAAGCAAAAGAAAGAAACTGCGTCCCTTCCGGGGCAAATTGCTCATACACAAAATAAGCCAGGCCTATACCCAGGGCGAAAGGCATGATAATACTGGCATGGCTGATGACGACCGCATCGTTTGCCTTATTCCGCAGCACTTTCAGGTCCAGCTCCATACCAACAATAAACATAAAAAAGATCAGCCCAATCTGGCTGAGCATCTGCAGGTTGCCTAAGGAGGTAATGGGAAATAGTACTTCTGAAACCTGCGGCGCTACTTGTCCCAGTAAAGAAGGTCCTAATAGTATCCCGGCCAGCATCTCACCGATCACGGTCGGCTGCCCTATCTTGGTACACAACCAGCCCATAAAGCGGGCCGCGACAATGATCGTGATGATCTGCACCAGCAAAAGTCCCAGGGGATGGTGTAAATTATCCTGTAAACTACTGATGAATGTATCCCATTGACTGGCATCACCATTTGGCCTTACAATTGCTTTCCCGGCCTCAAGCCCGGCTCCCTTGCTCACACTCCAATAGATCAACAAAGAAAAAAGCGCTATAGTTACTACATAAAATATATTACGAGTATGTTTCATTCAGCCATTTTTTAGGGTATTCCTAAGCGGAAAATCCGCCCGGAAAAATAAAATCAACCAGCGAATTTAAGGTTTTTTAAAAAAATGCAGTTTGGGGCCGTATGAACTAAACATTAAAAATACATTTTACTATGAATAAAAAATAGTTACGCATATAAATACAAGCACATACAAAATTGAAGCCATCAGGGCAAATAATTAAACGCCCTGCTTTTTGAATACTAGATTAATTTACTGAACTTTGCAGCTTAATTTTTTATAATATTCAAAACAGCAAGGCTTTATGTCAAACAAGAAAATTCAATCTGCATTAATTTCAGTATTCTACAAAGATGGGCTGGCCCCATTAGTGGAAACGCTGCACCAGCAGGGAGTAAAAATTTATTCTACCGGTGGTACCCAAAAATTTATTGAAGACCTGAATATTCCTTGTATTCCTGTAGAAAGCCTGACCTCCTACCCGGCAATCCTGGGTGGAAGGGTAAAAACCTTGCATCCCGGCGTTTTCGGCGGCATCCTGGGCCGCAGAAGTAATGAGCAGGACCTGAAAGAAATGCGCCAGTATAATATACCAGAGATCGACCTGGTCATCGTTGACCTCTACCCTTTCGAAGAAACATTAGCGCAAACCGACGAAGAACAACTGATCATCGAGAAAATAGACATCGGCGGTCCTTCCATGATCCGTGCCGCGGCTAAGAACTTTGCCGACCTGGCCGTACTGGCTGATAAAAATGACTATGCTGTTTTAAAAGAATTATTAGACAACCAGGAAGGCGCTTTAAGCCTGGAGCAAAGAAAATCTTTTGCGGCCAAAGCTTTCGAGGTGGTGATGAATTACGATATCGCAATCAATAATTATTTCAATCAATCCATCATACAACCGCTGAAACATAAGCAAAGCTTACGTTACGGCGAAAACCCGCACCAATCTGCTGCCTTCTATGGCAACCTGGACGAGGTATTCAGCCAGCTGAATGGTAAAGAACTTTCTTATAACAACCTGGTAGATGTAGACGCTGCGGTTCAGTTACACGCTGATTTTTCAGACAGCAAGGAGGCTATGTTTGGTATCATTAAGCATACTAATGTATGTGGTGTAGCCGCGAGACCCGAATTGCATGATGCCTGGAAAGCGGCCTTATCAGGCGACCCGGAAAGTGCTTTCGGGGGTGTATTGGTATGTAACAAAGAAGTTGACGCGGCTACTGCCAATGCCATTAACGAGATCTTCTTCGAAGTATTGATTGCACCGGCCTATAATGAGGAAGCCTTAACGATCTTAAAATCTAAAAAGAACCGCATTTTACTGGCCTTAAAAGAGCAAACCTCTTTATTAAAAACCAGCTTTAAGTCAGTATTAAACGGTACTTTGGTACAAGACCTGGATAATGGCAATTATGAAAAATGGGAAGAAGTTGGCGGCCGCTCTTCTACAGAAGAAGAAAAGCAAGCGCTAACTTTTGCCAACATTATCTGTAAGCACCTGAAAAGTAATGCAATTGCTTTGGTAAAAGATAAACAATTAGTAGGTAAAGGTTGTGGCCAGACGAGCCGCGTAGATGCCCTGAGACATGCTATTGATAAAGCTAAACAATTTAACTTTGACCTGAACGGTGCGGTACTGGCTTCTGATGCATTTTTCCCGTTCAATGATTGTGTACAGATCGGGCACGAAGCAGGCATTACCGCCTTTATACAACCGGGAGGTTCTATCCGGGATAAAGACAGCATTGAATATTGTCAGGCCAATAACCTGGCGATGGTCATGACCGGACAAAGACATTTTAAACACTAATGAGGGTGTCTAAAAATCAAAAATTCTTGTCACATTGAGCTTCGTCGAAATGCGGCAAGAATTCAGCATCAGATTTGTCATCCTGAGTCGGGCAGAAGGATCGATTGAGCTCAATAGGACAAATCTGGTTACCTTTTTAGACAGCGTCATAATCCTGCCGTCAATGTACACAAAAAGCAGCGCCCGGCGCTACCGCTGTGGCATTGACGGTTTATCATTTTAGCTTTTAAACCAATGGGGATGCAAACAGCCTGGCAACAATTCGAGACTGCCTTTTCGCAACATTTAGCAAGCGGTAGTTTTATAAAAATTACTTTGAGCGCTTACAAAGGCGGGGAAGACCTGAAGAATATTTATGTCAAAAAAGTATTGATCAAAAATGCGCCTAAACTGAGTTTTACGTATCGCTACAAAACACGGGATATTGTCAAAAATTATGACCAGGAGGAAGCCCTGGCACAACTGGAGGCTTCCTTTGGAGCGCAGCAATTCAATATCATCACCCTGTTCTCCCTGGATGGTGATACGGAGCTAAGCATTAATAAGCAAGGCATTGCCAAATTGAACCATAGAAAAGCCAGTCAAAAAGAGCTATTGCCGGAAACCCATGATAAGGCTAAACAAAGAAAACTTTCCGATACTTCGAAACCTTACCTGCACGCGTTACAGATCACCGATGCAAGCGGTACTGTTTATAAAAATGCCCAGGACAAGTACAAACAGATCAATCACTACATAGAGATCCTGAGCTCTATGCTCAAAGATTTTGATGCAGACCGAACTATCAATGTGGCCGATATGGGTTCCGGTAAAGGTTACCTGACCTTTGCCCTGTATGACTACCTGAGCAATGAGCTTAAAAGAACAACTCAAGTGACCGGTGTGGAGTACCGCCAGGATATGGTCGACCTCTGTAACCGGATCGCCCGGGACTCAGGTTTTGAAGGATTGAAGTTTGCAAAAGGGGTAATTGAAGATTATGAGCCAAAAGAACTGGATGTACTGATCGCCCTGCATGCCTGTGACACGGCAACCGATGATGCCATAGCTAAAGGGATCCATAATAACGCGGAGCTTATTGTCGTGGCACCTTGTTGTCATAAACAAATCAGGAAAGCAATGAGCCAGGGCCAGCCCTCCGCTGACATGGACTTCCTGCTCAAGTATGGTTTATTTTTTGAACGACAGGCAGAAATGATCACCGATAGCATCCGTACCCTGATCCTGGAATATTTTGGTTACCAGACCAAGGTTGTTGATTTTATCTCGGATCTGCATACGCCAAAAAATGTACTGATCATCGCGCAGAAAAAGAAAAATCACAGCGCTATTTCAAAAGATGATTTCCTCAAGGATTTAAATAAAATAAAAAGTTACTGGGGTATTGACCGGCATTATTTAGAAAAGATTTTATAAGGCATATCGTTCACTCACAGGTTCCAGCCTTCGATGAACTCAGGATAATATTTATTAATCGTGTCATGCTGAGCCTGTCTAAGCATGTGTTTTTGTCTGCCCATTTCACCCTTCGATGAACTCAGGGTGACATTGAGATAATATGCAATGCTGAGCCGCATCGAAGCAAGCCCTAAAACGGCCTTCATAAACCCGTCGTCAGGAAAATCACTGGCAGGTTGACCAGACGGAAACCACTGTCTGAGCAAGCGAGTTTGGTTTCCGGCCAACAGGACAGGGATTTTTAGCCAAGGATTTATACCGCCTTGATTTTTTGGCACTACCTTTTGTATCAAGACAAAAGGTAGTTTATTTTCATAAACAAAAAACATCGGTGAATTCTTTGCTACTTTTTGCTTGTCCAAAAAGTAGGGCAAAAACGACACCGGAAATCAATCGCCAGCATGATTTCCGGGTTGGGCCCATCGGCATAAGTGCAAAGCTCTACAAATCGTATAAAATAGGTGCTTGGGGATTGGCCTTTGAAAAAATGGCGTTAAGAAAATTGGGAAGGGAGCTGTCCTTCGCTGTGCGGAGGGAAATTCGCCACTGTCCGAGCCTCTTATTGCTTAAGATACTTGACAGAAGTTTTAGGCGAGTTTGGCGAATTTCAGGTTCGCTGCACGATTTTTAGCCAATTTTTTCACAGCCTTGATTTTTTGGCACTACCTTTTGTATCAAGACAAAAGGTAGTATCATAGCTTTACCGCACTTTCCTTAACCACCGACAAACTCAATGATACAGCTTTGCCACTTTTGCTTGTCCAAAAAGTAGCGCAAAAAGGACACCGGAAATCGATCCGCCAACGCGATTTCCGGATTGGGTCCGTTACCGGGCATCGCTGAAAAGCACATCCGCAGTGATATAGGGATCAGCAATATACTTTAATGCGCAGCTTTTCAGCCCTTGCTGGTGTGCTCACCTAGCAAGCATCGTTTATTGGAGTAATTCGCCATTGATCGGTTGGTAAAAACACCAGCCTCGGAAAAATCACTTTACTCTTAGCCGTTACCCTTCGATGAACACAGGTTTTCATTGAGATAATATGCAATGCTGAGCCGCATCGAAGCAAGCCCTAAAACGGCCTTCATAAATCCGGCGTCAGGAAAATCATTGGCAGGTTGACCAGACGGAAACCACTGTCTGAGTATGCGAGTTTGGTTTCCGGCCAACAGGACAATGATTTTTAGCCAGGGGATTTATGCCGCCTTGATTTTTTGGCACTACCTTTTGTATCAAGACAAAAGGTAGTATACTTTCATAAACAAAAAACATTGGTGAATTATTTGCTACTTTTTGCTTGTCCAAAAAGTAGCGCAAAAAGGACACCGGAAATCGATCCGCCAACGTGATTTCCGGATTTGGTCCGTTACCGGGCATCGCTGCAAAGCCCATCGGCAGAAGGACAGTGCCGGGCACGCTGTCCATAATTAATTTCGATCATGATGTGTAAGTGGTTGCAATCTATTTAGATTTCTCCACTTCATTTCATTGCGCTCGAAATGACGGTGGACTGGCCTTTGAAAAAATGGCGTTAAGAAATGCTTCACATTCATGAGCAACAATAAATACCGGGAATAAAATGTTGCAGGTGGCCGGCCTTTGCTACGTAAAGGAAAATCCACCGCTGTCTGAGCCTTGCAAACCGCTTGATTAATGAAGTAAATTCCCGACGATTTCGGCGAATTTGAGGTCGCCTGCATCAAGGCAAAAGATCAAGCAATTAAACAATTCTGTTGACGCATTGCATTCGCCGTGGTTGTAAATAACACCGACCACCGCGAAATGTTAGCAGTCGTATTGATTAAGGTTTTTAAGTATAGTTATCTGTTCAGCAAAATAATCTATAGAAAAAGTCCCATCCTTGTCATTATCGAGAGATGATAGTGACTGTAAATAATCTTCACCTACACCTTCCCCTTCTTGTTCCTCTAAAAGCTTCGCAAGTGCTAAAGCATTTTGATTTTCAAGTGGTTTTCTTTGCTGTTCCAGAAGTCTCCAATTTTCAAGGTGTCTTTTAAAGTTTTCAGACTTGTCTATTGTGTCCAAATAAAGCAAGGATTCCATTACCGATTTTTGGTCAAAATATAAACCTGGTGTTGTAAGATAATAGTCCAGATACTGATTTAAAAAGCTAATACTTTTATCTGTCTTGAAAAAAGCAAGTGTCAATGCATAAATGTGTCCAACACAGCAAACTTCACTTTTCAGAAGATGATTACCGATGATATCAATAAGTTTCTGGTAGTTTTTTACAGCTGCGAAATAGGCACCTACTAATCTTGTTCGCCAATTAAAGTCACCCAAAAGAGAAAGACATATGTCCATCGTTATTCCGTTTTTGATTTCTTTAATAGCATCAATCCACTTGATATCATCGTAAGCACCAATTTCCATATAATAAGGAGCTACCCACTTTTTTATAAAATCGGCAGATAATTCAATTTCATTCTTATGTGTTGGCAAATCGACAAAAGGTGAATCGTGTCTAACCGTTGCACCAGCAGAATGAAGTCTCGCCATTTTGTTTAAGTCGTCCATAATATTGTAATTAACGTTTTGGGTATTGCCGAAGATGGGGGCTTTCAGCACAAGAACTCAATCGGAGAACGAAAGTTGCACTTTGCAAATTACCGGATCAGGGTAACATCTCCTTTTAAAGTTTTTTCTGAGCCATCCATGAAACTGATCTTCACAATATAATAATAAACACCCTGGTCCTGCAGGCGACCTTTATAATAACCATCCCAACCGGAGTTCATGTTTGAAGTCGTATAAATCAACTGCCCGTAGCGATTGTATACCGTGAAATGGTCAATAGTGTACGCCCGGTCTATTTTAAATACCGGCCGGAATACATCATTTCTACCATCCCCATTCGGGCTAAAAGCATTTGGCATTTGCACATCAGTGCTATAAGTAGGCAAATCCCCTACATTGACCATCGCCGTATCCACACAACCTTTAGAAGTGCCGGTTACGATAATCTGCACGGGCTCATCCAGGGAGAGTTGCTGTATTTTAGCCGTCTGGTTGGGGAACAAAGTTGCAGGTGTCCAGGAAAGTACATCAAAAGCAACATTATTGGCCGCAAATGCTTCAATGGTAAACGGTTCGCCGGCATAAGGCCGCTCAGGATTTACAAGGGTAGCCAGGTCAAATTGATGCACTTCTATTGTAACGATTTTCACCAGGCTGTCACAGCCGTGACTGGTCTGAAACACTTCGGTCAATTGTGTTGAGGCATAATAGACCTGTTGATTATAGACTGCACTATCGCAGCCGAACACCTCCAATTTTAGTGTATCCTGGTATTCCGGGAAGACAATTACATTTACTGTTTTATAGATACTATCACAGCCAAATACATTGGTAATAGTATCTATGAACTGGGTACTGGTTGTATACTGCTGCCCGTTGTAAGTCACCGATCCACAGCCCTCACTTGTGGTGCTCGCCAGCACGGGGTTTACCGGCATCACGTTCAGGTTTAGCGTCACAATACTGTCGCAGCCCCAATGGTTGATCAGCGTATCTTTTGCCGTATTATTATTGGCGGTATAATATTGCCCGTTAAACAGGTAAGCCGAACCATCACAAATGATTGCCTGCTGCGTTCCATATGTTTTGGGATGGATAACCAGGTTAAGTGTAATAATACTATCGCAGGTAGTGGTATTGGGAAGCGTATCACTCACCCCGGAAACAGAAGTGTTGTAAGTAATGCCGTTAAAGGTATAAGTACTGCCTTCGCAGAGCTGTATATTTCTTTGCCCGCTAAGATAAGGCAATACGGTGATCTGCATCGTAGCCGGCAACACACAGGTTTGTCCTGCTGAAGGCGTAAATGTATAAGTGGTCGTCGCCATATTATTCAGCGCCGGAGACCAGGTACCGCTTATTCCATTAGTAGACGTTAGCGGTAAAGGACTAAGCGTCGTACCCGGACAAACAGGGACTATCTGGGTGAATACCGGTGTTGTATTCGGGATTACCTGTATGGTCAGTTGCACCGGACTGCCGCATTGCCCCGCATTTGGGGTAAAAGTATAGGTCGTGGTCGTGGTATTGTTTAAAGCGGGTGACCATGTACCGCTTATCCCGTTAGTAGAGGTTAATGGCAAAGGGCTCAGGCCCGCCCCGGCACATATAGGTGCCACAGCATTAAATACCGGTACTACGGAAGGACTTACGTTAATCGTCATTGTAGCATTTACCGCGCATTGCCCTGCAGCAGGTGTAAACGTATAGGTGGTCGTCTGGGTATTGTTCAATGCCGGGGACCAGGTTCCGCTCACCCCGTTATTGGAAGTTGTGGGCAAAGGATTTAACGTACCGCCGATACAAATAGCCGGCACCTGTGTAAATGTCGGTGTCAGGATCGGGTTGACCACGATCGTCATAGTTGTGGTATTGGCGCACTGACCCGCAGCTGGCGTAAAAGTATAAGTAGTCGTTTGGGTGTTATTCCATGCGGGTGACCAGGCCCCGGCAATGCCGTTATTGGAAGTTGTAGCTAAAGCATTCAAGGTACCGCCGGCACATATTGGCGCTACCTGGGTAAAGACCGGTGTCAACATAGGATTGACCACGATGGTCAGGGTTACGGGGCTCGCACACAGACCAGCTGTCGGCGTAAATGTGTATGTTGTAGTAACGGTATTGTTCAATGCGGGCGACCAGGTACCGCTAATCCCGTTTAAGGAGGTCGTAGGTAAGGCATTTAAGCTGGCCCCAGCACAGATAGGCGCCACCGCATTAAACGTCGGTACTACAGACGGGTTTACGGTGATCGTCATAGTAGTAGTGTTCCCGCACTGTCCGCTTGCCGGGGTAAAGGTATAAGTGGTCGTCTGGGTATTATCCAAAGCCGGACTCCAGGTACCGGTAATTCCGTTTAAGGAAGTAACAGGTAAAGGGTTTAAGCTTGCCCCGGCACAGATGGCAGATACGGGGTTAAATGTAGGGGTCAAAACCGGGTTCACCACTATAGTCATCGTAGAGGTTGTGGCACACTGGCCAGCTGCCGGTGTAAAGGTATAAGTAGTGGTTTGTGTATTGCTCAGTGCCGGGCTCCAGGTTCCATTTATCCCGTTATTGGAAGTAGTAGCTAAAGGGGTTAAAGTTGCACCTGCACATACAGGACCGACCTGGGTAAAGGCCGGAGTGAGCACCGGGTTTATCACGATAGTCATCGTTACCGGGTTGGCACATTGCCCGGCTGCCGGTGTGAACGTGTAAGTAGTCGTCGCACTATTATTGATTGCCGGGCTCCAGGAACCGGTAATGCCATTATTCGCAGTAGCAGGCAATGCAGGAATAGTTGTACCGGCACATTGTGGTGGCACCTGGGTAAATACCGGTATTACCTCCGGCATTACGGTCAGGTTAATGATAAAACTGGTATCACAGGCGGTGCCCGAACCGTACACCATCACCGTATCATAATTTGTATTAGAAGTGGCGCCGGCAGGTATCGTAATACCATTCCAGGTTGCGGGTAATTGGTTCGCACAATAGTTGAGTGGTTTCACCGCCTGAACGGGCTGGTAATTTACTTTTACCGTATCAAAAAGTGTCGTCGGACCGGTGGCACCACAACCTACAATACCGGTAAATTTAACTACATAATAATCAATTGCAGTATCTGGTGTTATCGTAGCACAAACAGTATTGGCAAACGGCGTCGTCGCATTACCACTGTACCAGGAATAAGTACCCTGGTTCTGCTGAATAAAAGCAACTGGATCATAAGCAACGGTACTGATCGTATAACTATTGGTACCGACAGGTACAAATCTATGTCCTTCCGGTGCAGCAGTGCTTACCGTCCAGGGTGCACTATTAGGCGCTCTTCCTGTTACAAATTGCTGGTTACCATTGCCCCGGACACCCTGTATTGAATGGCCGTTAGGATTTGCCGTCGGCCAGCCATTACACTGGGCTACTTGTCCCAGGTGCATTTCGATCACATTAGACCCTTCATACAATACCAGCTGGTTCCTTGTTCTTAAATTATGGCAGGAAGTAGAATAATAAACCACATCACAGAATTCCACTACAAATCTCCGGTTCGGCGCCTGCCCTACCGTCATATAGCGAATCACACCACCAAAAGACACATCCAGGTCCTGGTAAGGAAACAGGATAGCACGATTTAACTCTCCACTATTCAAAGAAGTGTTATAGGTATAGTTAGCAGATTGACTGTTGGCAAAACCAAGATCAAAGGTGATAAAATTATTCTCCGAGATCAGGCATTGCGTTACCGTCTGACCATAAAAAACAAAAGGAAAACCAATATTGATCACCCCGGAAAACCGGTCATCGAAATTAAGGCCGGAAAGACTTACCGGCGGGATATTGGCACATACCTGGATAGGCGTATTCCGGCACACAGTAGTATCGGTTATATTCAGGTTCAGTTGTGCCTGCAAAGAGCTTACCTGCCATAAAAACAGGAGTACAAGGAATAATACTTTCTTCATCTTCTGATCGTATTATATATAATAATTCACCGGGAAACCGGCAGTAAATAAAACAAACAACATCCGGTCGCATTAAAAGTGGTCAGCAAACCACTATTTATTGTAACCTGAAGTGAATCGGTAATGCAAAATAACATCTCACGGGTTCATCGTCTTCTGTCGCCGGATGCCATTTGGGCATTTTCATCACTACCCTTTGAGCCTCCTTATCTAATGCTTCATGCACTGAATTCATTACCTGGACCGCGCTGATCGATCCGTCTTTTTCTATAACAAAACTCAGTTTCACCTTGCCTTGTATTTCGTTTTCCCGCGCCACATTAGGATAACGCAGGTTATCGGATAAAAACTTTTGACGCTCCGCATCACCACCAGCATATTTTGCCGCTACAAAATAAGGCTGATGAGCTATCTTTTGGCCGTCCTGGTCCCAACATTGCCCTTTAACCAGGCTGCCATTCCGGTATATATCCCGTCGCTTTATTTTCCCTTTGGCATAATAGGATTTCACTTTACCATGCAGCTGGCTATTTTTGTAATGAACAAGTTGCTGGGTTTTCCCATTCTCAAACCATTTTGTTTTTTTACCCTCCAAAACCCGCAAGCCGGCCTCATCAATAAAAAAAGGTAATACCGATCGTTTACGACCGTCTTTATAATAGGACCTTGTAGTATAGGAATTTTTCTTTTTCTCCGGCTTTGTGATTTCGAAATAAGTACAATACTCCCTACGCCCAACCTTTTCGTTGCCATTATAAAACACCGTATCCTGGCTGTATAAATAAGTACCGCAACACAGCAGGAACAGGACCATTAAACTTCTCCTCATAATATAGAATATAGCGCAATATAAAACAACATTAAGCATTAGAAAAATATTAATAAGCAATTATTTCCCGCCTGTTGGCGCTTTAAAAAGAGTTACCACTCAGCCTAATTAGCAACACTATATAAATCAATTATTTATACAAAAACAGGTACACAAAAAAGCCTTGCCGCAAAAGGACAAGGCTTTTTGAATTTATCGTTCTTACACTATACTATTATTACTTACTATGCCGGTTCATCGGTTTGGGTATCTGTTGTACCCTTCGACTTTGTGGACTTCTTGGCTGTGCCTGGCTTAGTGATCTTGAAGACGATTTTACCGTTTGCTTCATCGAAATCAGCGAATGCCTTATCTCCCTCTCCAAGATTCTTGCTCAGAATCTCTTCCGCTAAAGGATCTTCCAGGTATTTCTGGATGGCACGGTGCAAAGGACGGGCTCCGAACTGCTGATCATAGCCTTTTTCCACCAGGAATTTACGGGCAGTTTCAGACAGGGTTAAAGAGAATCCAAGGTCTTTCATCCGGTTCAACACACCCTTCATGATGATATCGATGATCACATTGATATCCGCCTCCGTCAAAGTGTTAAAGATGATCACATCATCAATACGGTTAAGGAATTCAGGACTAAAAGTACGCTTCAGCGCTTTTTCAATTACTCCACGGTTATTTTCCTCAACATTGGAAGTCTTGGCTGAAGTAGCAAAACCTACTCCATCTCCGAATTCTTTCAACTGGCGTACCCCGATGTTAGAGGTCATAATGATAATCGTATTCTTAAAGTCTACTTTTCTTCCTAATCCATCGGTCAACTGGCCATCATCCAATACCTGCAACAGGATATTAAAGATATCCGGATGCGCTTTTTCAATTTCATCCAGGAGTACTACGGAGTAAGGTTTTCTACGGATCTTCTCGGTCAGCTGACCGCCTTCTTCATAACCCACATAGCCCGGAGGAGCACCTATCAGGCGGCTCAGGGAGAATTTCTCCATGTACTCACTCATATCCACACGTACCAGGGCATCTTCACTATCAAAGATCTGGCGGGCCAGTGTACGGGCTAACTCTGTTTTACCCACACCGGTCGGGCCGAGGAAGATAAAGGAACCGATCGGTTTCTTAGGATCTTTAAGCCCTACGCGGTTACGTTGAATCGCTTTTACTACTTTACCAACGGCTTCATCTTGTCCTACCACAGCCCCTTTCAGGTCATCGCCCATACGGCGCAGTTTTGCAGACTCTGCTTCTACCATTCTCATCACCGGTATACCAGTCATCATACTGATCACCTCCGCGATGTCTTCTTCAGTTATCGGGTAACGCTTATTCTTAACTTCTTCTTCCCAATCACGTTTCGCTTTCTCTAATTCTTCTCCTAACTTTTTCTCCCGGTCTCTTAAAGCAGCCGCTTCTTCAAAACGCTGACTTTTTACGACTCTGTTCTTCTCTAATTTAATATCTTCGATCTTAGCTTCCAGCTCCAATACATTCTGAGGTACATTAATGTTCTTCAGGTGTACTCTTGCCCCAACTTCATCTAATACGTCAATAGCTTTATCCGGCAGTAAACGATCGGTCATGTAACGCTCGCTCAATTTCACACAGGCCTCGATGGCTTCCTGGTCATAGCTTACGTTATGGAACTCTTCGTATTTAGGACGGATATTGTTTAAGATAGTGATCGCTTCATCAATTGAAGGTGCTTCGATCAATACTTTCTGGAAACGACGGTCTAAAGCGCCGTCTTTTTCAATATTATTACGGTATTCATCCAAAGTGGACGCACCAATACATTGCAGTTCTCCGCGGGCCAATGCCGGTTTGAAAATGTTTGAGGCATCCAGTGAGCCGCTGGCACCACCGGCCCCTACGATCGTATGGATCTCATCGATAAACAGGATCACATCCTTATTTTTCTCCAGCTCATTCATGATAGCTTTCATGCGCTCTTCAAACTGACCGCGGTATTTGGTCCCTGCTACCAGGGCTGCAAGATCTAAGGAAATTACTCTTTTATCAAACAATACCCGGCTCACTTTGCGTTGCACGATGCGTAAGGCGAGGCCTTCCACAATTGCTGTTTTACCCACACCAGGTTCACCGATCAGGATAGGATTGTTTTTCTTACGGCGGGATAAGATCTGCGATACACGTTCGATCTCTTTCTCCCGGCCTACGATCGGGTCCAGGCTACCCATTTCTGCCATACGGGTTACGTCACGGCCGAAATTGTCCAGAACAGGCGTTTTTGATTTGCTGTTACCAGGATTCGCCGGTTTTTGTTTCGGCTCATCCCCTTCATAATCATACCCGCCACCACCTTCGCTATCGCCCTGGCCGCTTACATCACCGCCCATAATATGGGATAATTCTTCGATAAACTTGTCATAAGTTACACTGTAACCTCTTAACACTTCCGAGGTAGCACTTTCCTTGTTTTTCAGGATAGACAGCATCAGGTGCTCGGCCTCCACTATTGTACTTTTCAGTGCTTTAGCTTCAAGGATGGCCAAACGGATCACCTTTTCCGCCTGGCGGGTTAAAGGCAGGTTGCTCACCTGTTGTCCATTACTATCGGTATCCCGGATCAGGTTTTCAATATCGTTTTTGATGCCGCCCATATCAGCATTCATAGCATTTAAGATATGGGTAGGCGTACCCGCACCTTCTCTTAAAATACCTAAAAGAAAATGCTCCGTACCGATAAAGGGATTACCCAGTCTTATAGCCTCTTCACGGCTATAAGAGATAATATCTTTCACTCTTTGCGAGAAATTCGAATCCATTTTTTCTTGATTAATTCGTTAACAATTCTTTGTATCCTTCGCCCCAGACGCTAAAACCATGTTTGTGCTAAGATAATACTATTATTGCCAGCAATAATCATACGAGTACAATTTTAGCGACATTTTGACTTATTCTAAAAATGCACCCGTAATCTTGTCGCCTTCACAACTGACGCGAATGTGCTCCTGCAGCGTTGAAGCCACGGAAAAACCGATTACATCAGGTACTACCGGGTAGTTTTTATGCTTCCGGTCCACCAATACCACCAGTTGAATTTTCTTAGGCTCGAAATCGAGCAAAGGTTTCATCACGTATAATAAAGTCTTACCGGAATTGGCTACATCATCAACGATAACGATGCTCTTACCCTTAATTTTAGATGATGGTGTATGGCTAAAGGTGGTAACGTTTTGCTTATCCAGCTTCAAAATTTCAAGCGTTGTTTTCAGATCAGACTCCTTGTCTAAAACCTTTTTTAAAGAAGATGCCAAAACGGCGCCCCCTTCGGCGATGCCAAATATGATCACTTCTTTTTCTTTGCTATTCTCTTCCCAGATCTCATAGGCCATTCTTTTTATCTTACGGGCGATCTGTTCTTTGCTTAAAATAGGGACTTGCATGCAGTTTTTATCGATTTGCGGTGTTCCACAAAAATAACGAAAAAACTATTGTGTTCCGCGCTTTAGCGGGTAAGTATGCAGACTTAACTCATCATTAATCATACCGGTATGAAGAATTTGCAGGAAAGCTTTAAAATAGCGTTCTGTATCGGCCACCTCAGGGTCTTTTGCGCCCGGAGTATGGAGGTTGTGGCGATCTGTAATATCTTCCGGGAATTTATAGCGCTCCGAAACCTCAAATCCTTTGGTCTTGATATGATAACCATTCCGGATCATATTATAATTGCCGGAGAGGTAGGTGATAAAAAAGCGGTTGGCGGTAGTGTCCCAGGCGCTGTTACCTAATGCGAAGAAAGGTTTAGGATATTGAATATAATCCAGGATGGAAGGGATAATATCCAACTGCTGTACCAGGGTCGAATCTTTCTGGTTCAACCGCTCGTTAGCCGGGTCAATGATCAGTATAGGCACCTGGTACCTGCCCAGGCCCTCTCCCTGGAATGGATTATCAACATAGGGATTGGTATGGTCAGCAGTGATCACAAAAACGGTATTGCTAAACCATGCCTGCTTTGCTGCCTGCGTAAAGAACTGCGACAAAGCCCAATCGGTATAATTCATACTGATCTCAATATCCCGGTCAAAACCCTTGGCAGTCGGCTTAAACCCTTTAGGTACATGAAAAGGCACATGAGAGGTCAGGGTAAAAATACCGGCTAAAAACGGCGTTTTAAAGGTATTGATCTGTCGCAGGGCAAAATCCAGGAAAGGCTGATCCCAAATCCCCCAGGTACCATCAAAATCCTGTTCATTGGCATATTCCTTCCTGCCAAAATAGCGTTCAAACCCTGCCCGTTTTGCATAAACATCAAAACCCATAGTGCCGTTTGTGCCCCCATGGAAAAAGGCAGTAGTATATCCTACGGCCTGTAGCAGGCCGGGTAAGGCATCTACAGCCGTATTGCCATAAACGGAATTGATCACCGGGCCCTCCATCATGGCCGGGTAGCCTGAGAAGATAGCGGGAACCCCTTCATTAGAACGCAAAGCATTGGCATAGGCATTGGTAAATAAATGGCCTTTTGCACTCAGGCTGTCAAAAAAAGGAGTAACCCCTACACTACCCCCTTCTTTGGTATAGCGCTTTGAAAAACTTTCCCATACGATTACGATCACATTCTTTTTATTCCAGGCCGGATCACTATGATATTGCTTCACCGGCCGGATCAGCTGGTCGGCCTGCGCCGCATCCATAAAATGAACGGCTTCCAGGTGACCGCTTTCCAGCGAACTGATAATAGAGAATGGCGTATTCAATACCAACGGGGTTTGCTCAGGATTGACGTACAATACCGCGGTCCTGTTGGCAATAGGCTGCAGCTGCAATCCACCGCGGATCAGGAGTACGGCTAAGCCGGCAAACAGTAAGAGGACAAGCGGCCGGATCACAAAACGGCTGTGTTTGGTATTCCTGAATTGTAATTGCCGGAAGAGGCGCCAGCGCTCCGCGAAATAACGATTCAGGCGCATATGGGACCAAATCAGCAAAGTAATACAGCAAGCTGCGATGAGGGGTACAAACCAGAATTTCTGCAGGTAATTGGGCAACAGGTTGAGGAAGTCGCCTTTTGAAAAGATGAGATCGAAGATCTCGATCGTGGCCCTTTTCCGGTTAAAATTAAAATATACCCAGTCACTGATCTCTAATAAGAAAGCAATGGTGTTGGGCAACCAGAAGCTCAGGGAAATAAGCCTGCGGCCGGTTTTATTCTGCAGGTCCAAAGGGACCAATAAGGTCAGTAAAATCCATAGCGCGTTCAGGTACATGATGGCCGAGAGGTCAAATCTCAGCCCGCCTTTTAATACGTTCCATAATTGCCCGCTCGTAATATGGCGGATCTCGGAGCTGTTGAATGCATAGAACAACCAGCGAAAAATGGTGTAGAACAACACCAGGATCAACAGCTGATACAGTATTTTTTGGACAGATAATCTGATAAAAGACATGTAAGCACAATAAATAAAAACGTTGCCGGAATTTTCTTTTCCAACAACGTTTTTTTATCAAAAAATATTTTAAGGATGCAGTTCCTTATATTTTGCCACTACTTCTTTTAAGTGCGCAATGAATTTAGGAATAGAAGGATCATACTCATATCCTTTCGGATGCAATTGCACATCGTTCTCATCAATAAAGAAGTAGAACGGTTGTGTATTAGAATTAAATCTTGAGGCCTGATAGTCGTCTACTTTATCCCCCAGGGTCACTACTTTTGAATTCAATGCTTTTGAGAAAAATTGCTCTTCTTTAGGTAATTCCTCTTTATCATAATCTCCGTAGAGCGATACCACGACAAAGTCTTCTTTCATCATCTTCATCACTTCTGGACTAGACCATACCTGGCCCTCCATTTTACGGCAGTTCACACAGGTAATCCCAGTAAAGTCTACCATAATTGGCTTTTTCAGGATTTTCGCAGCTGCTTTTGCCTCGTCTACATCGAAATAAGTAACTAAACCCTGTTCTTTTGCCACATTAGGCTCATACATTTTCAGTTGCTCTACATACTTAACTGGTTTCGGCGCTCCATTATCACCATGAGCGCTACTACCGCCACTACCCACAATAAAGTCCTGGGTACCCATTGGTGGTACGAAAGCGCTTAAAGCTTTTAACGGCGCACCCCACATTCCCGGTAACAGATAAATAGCAAAGACAAAAGAGCTTATAGCCAGCATTAGACGTGGTACAGAAATGTAAGCAATACCGAAATGATTTTTGGGCAATTCACTATCATGGAAAAACGTAAATTTCCCTAAAAGGTATATACCTAGCAAAATAGCCAATATTACCCAAATCGCAATGAATACTTCACGATCCAATAAGCGCCAGCCTTGTGCCAGATCTGCATTGGATAAGAATTTCAAGGCTAATCCCAGCTCTACAAAACCTAAAGTAACTTTTAATGCATTTTGCCAGCCTCCCGGTTTTTCCAGGTTTTTCAGGTAGGAAGGAAAAATCGCGAAAACTGTAAATGGTAAAGCGATACCTAAACCGAAACTGCTGAAACCTACTAAAGGACCCATTTTACCTCCTGTAGCTGCGCCTACGATCAATGGTCCAAGAAAGGCGGACGTACAGGAAAAGGATACCAATACCAGGGTCAAGGCCATAAAGAAGATACCCCCATAGCTGCTGCTATTAGACTTGGAGCCCATTTTATTGGTCCAACTGGAAGGTAAAGTCAGTTCAAATGCACCGAGGAAGGAGAAGGCAAAAACCAGGAACAATACGAAGAAGAACAGGTTTGCGATCCAGTTCGTGGCTAAACTATTTAAAGCATTGGCACCAAAAGCGGCAGTAAGCCCTAAACCTAAAGCGGCAAATATCACAATAATAGATAAAGAATAGAATAAAGCATTCTTAATTCCTTTTGATCTTGAGCTTACTTTTTTTGTAAAGAAGCTTACCGTGATCGGTATCATGGAATAAATACAAGGGGTTAATACCGCAAATAAACCGGCACCAAGGCCACCTACAAAAATCATCCATAAAGAACTTTTTGCCTTACCGTCTTTTTCACCACCGTCATTCTTGACATCAGTAACTTTATGATCTCCTATACCATTGCCCGATTGAGTAGCTGCCAATACAGTGCTATCAGTAGCTTTCTTCTGGTCAATGCTATCCTGATCTGCCGCCGCCAATGCGGTACTATCTTCTTTTCCTGCACTGTCTACCTTTGCAATCGCATCTTTAATAACGAAGCTAAATTGCTTCGTTACCGGCGACAAGCACCGGGTATCATCACAGGATTGATAAATATGTTTACCCTTAATTTCTGTATTCTGTTTGACTTCTACGGTTTGGGTATAAGTCACATTGTTTTCAAACATGTGCTCATCACCTTCTTCTCCGTCAAAGTCTTTACTAATCTTTTTGCCGGACTCTTTTACTTTGCCAATGAGTTTTACATCTTTATTTTTCTGAAAATCGAAGCTTGGCGAGATCAGCAGACCATCACCTCCTGGTTCAAATGCCCACAAATGCCAATGCGGATCGAGCTTTACGTTAAAAACAAGGTCATAGGTATTTTCTTTCCCTGCTTTTTTCTTCACCTCGTAAGTCCATTTGGTAGGGTCCTTTTGGATCTGAGCGAAAGTATTCAAGCTGGCGAACAAGCTCAGTAATAAAACCAGAAATCTATTCATTATTAAGTAAAAGTTAATCGTGCAATTTAATAAATAAAAATATAATCTAACAAATTGAGTTATGGCAAAAAATTTCGGCCTACTTTTTAGTCAGGCGATCTAACAGGCTTGTAAATTCAGGATCTTTGGGATGTACCAGGTAATAGCCTCTGATCGCTGATTTTTTATCCAGTACCATATACCTCGGGATCCAGTTCAGGTCTATATAATTGGTAAATTTATTTTTCCAGCCCGCCTTGAACCAATAGTTCGGGGCATTTGTCAGACCATGTTTCGCCATCGCTTTATGCCAGGCCGTATCCGAACGGTCTAAAGACAGGTATACAAAGGTTACTTTGGGATATTTTGCTTTCAAAACTTTATTATCTTCCATTACTGCGATACAGTCTTTACACCAACCAGCCCAGAGGTCCAGTACCACTACTTTCTTTTTATATTTATCCAACACTTTTGCCATGGTTAATGAATCACCCTTCGGGGTATAAACATATTGGCTTAAGGCTTCTTCGTTAAAAGAAGTTTTAAGTATTTCGGGCACTTTCTGTGCCTGTACCGGGCGCGCAAATACGGGCAATAAAAAGAGGGCAAGTAATAAAAATGGAGTTAATCGCATAACATAATAAAAAAGATTGCCGAAGTTAACGGAATTTGTGTTTTAAAAATGTCAAAACTATACAGATGGGTATCGAGCGGTGTCTACTTTATAAGCTAAATCGCTTATATTAATTATTAATTATTAATGTTTAATGTTTAATTATTTAATAATCAATAAAATACAAATAAAAAATTTACTAAAAATATTTATTTCATATCAAATTAATACAGATTACTTGCAGGAACGGGCTTCGCATTATAATTTTGCCTCATATTGATAACAAAAAGCATTATTTAAACAATAATAAAAAAAACCAAAACAATGGCTACAGACAACAAAAATTTCGTAGAAACGGTATTGGAAGCACAACAAAAACTGGTGGACAATGTAATTGAAACCACTAAAAAAGCGACCAGCAATAATTCTTTTGTGAGCGATAGCATGGAAAAAGGCAGAGAGTTCTACAAAAACTGGTTAGAACAACAAAAGAAAGCTTTTTCAGGTTCTACTGAAAAAGTAGATAACGCAACTAAAACGGCTAAAGAAAGTTTTGAGCAAGCCGGCACTTACTACCAGAACTGGCTGAACAACCAGGTAGAAATGGCGAAGAAAGGCTGGGAAATGAACCAGAATTTCTTAAAAAATAACACTCCAAATAATGACTTCAGCAAAATGAATCCAATGGAGTTCTTCAACAACTGGAATAAATGGTCCAGCCAGATGCAAACCGCGAATAACTGGGCAAATCTGATGAACCAATTTAATCCAAGCAATATGATGGATGGCTTCAAAACACAAAGTGAAAATTTTACCGGTTTCTTCAATCAATACCAGGAACTGATGAAAAATTCTTTCGGTCAATTGACTGAGAATTTGCAAAGCACTGGCAGCAAAGATGCATTTTCTAATATGATGAATGTTTCTTCCGGCTTCACTAAATTCTATGAAATGTGGTTACCGTTCTGGAAATCTATCCAGGATAAAACCTTCAATGCAGAAGAATTCAAAAAGAACTTCAACTTTGATGCTTACAAAGACCTGATGAATAATTATTTCGGGTTCAATAGCGACGACAGCCGCCAGTATTTTCAACAAGCAACAGAAATGTTCCAGAATTCCTTCAAGGATTTTGCAGGTCAGGGAAGAAACACTTACCAGCAAGCACAGGAAGCATTCCAGAATATGAATCCTTTTGCCGGTCAGAACATTTTTGAAAACGCGGCTAATGCATATACTAATATGCAACAGACTTTTGCTAACGCGATCTCTCCTTTGGCAAAAATGGCAACGCCTAACCAATATACTAAAAGCGCCAGCGATTGGTCTGCTATCTTAGATAAAACAGCGATCTACAATATCAAAAATGCAGAAATGCAATATATGGTCTACCAGCAAGGTCAGAAAGTGGTAGATTCTCTGGTGGATAACATCATCGGTAAAATGGAGAATGGCGTTGAAATCAACAATATCACTGCTTTATACCAGGAGTGGTTGAACATCGGCGATAAAGTTTATGTAGAATTATTTGAAAGCGACGACTATAGCCAATTGATGGCAGAAGTAAGCGCTATGCAATTGAAATTACGTAAAGACTTCGACCTGCAATCTGAGAAGATGCTGGCTGGTTTCCCGGTGGCTACAAAATCAGAATTAGATGAGTTGTACAAAACAATCTATGAACTGAAAAAAGAAGTACGCCAGCTGGAAAAAATGCTTGAAGTAAATGTAAACGAAGACGAAGTAGTTGTTGAAAATAAAGCAACAGAAGCCGTAGCACCTCAAGCTACAGTTGTAAATACTACGACTAAAAAAGCTGCTCCTAAAAAATAAGCTTAATAATTCATTACAACATAGCCAAAAGCCCCGGAAATTTCCGGGGCTTTTCTTTTATTAAGTAACTTGAGCAATTCAATGTTCCTATAGCTCTTCACCGTACTCCAGGTCATAGTCAATTAATACCATTAATAATTCCCATGAATCCACTGCATTAAACAAATAACGATCGAATACTATCATTAATCATCAACAATTCACAATTAATCATTGGTGATTTACATGCCCAAAATCTTTCTTTGCATCCTGGGCCAATAGATCTTGTCCAGGTTAAACTTAAAAGCAATCGATTTAAGGAATGAATTTTGACCTAATACAGATGTTTTGTAGTCCTGGTATTCCTGACTCATTAATATTGGTATGTACACATCCGCAAACTTCAAGACCGTAAACGAAATCCCTGCATCATAAAGCCATTTGCTGCCATTAGGATTTACATTTTTGGCATCGGCAATGGTAAGGAAGTCTGCAAACAATTGCACCGGCAAACCAATAGGCAGGTCTACCTGCACATTAAATGCCGCCATCCAGTCGTTACTGATCCCCACAGGATTAGCATACATTAAAGTTGGCACCTTCATACCGCCCTCTTTGATATAAATCTGCTGTGCCGCCAGTGTGTTGTTCAGGTTACGGCCTATAAAGGTCTGGTCATAGAGGTAGTCATTCCAGCCGGAATAAGTAGCGGCGAAGCTATACCTGCTGTTGTCAACAGGATCAGTATTGAAGTGGAACATTTTGCCCCCGAAGGCTCTTAAATAAATCCCTTTATTCTTGTAGAAATAATCAATTTTCAGGTTGGCTGTAGCACTTAATTTAGCAAATGTTTCGCCTCCCTGTACCTCGATATTAAAGCTATAAGGATTGAAGGTCCTGTTATTATTTAATTCATATCTTACCCGGCCGTATAAATGGATATTATAGCCATCTCTGCGGGGATGATATACATTACTATCTACCTGCTCATAAGCAAATTTGCCTTCCTGTATATAATAGCCTTTTAATGAAAGGTATTGGTTGACCGGGCTCCTGGGGCTGGATTTTTTAAATATAAATCGCAGCTCGGGTGCTACTTTCAGGAATTGCTGTCTTGGGTTATCGTAATCTTCGAAGAAAGTCCTGCTATAGGAAAAACGCTTACCTTCGAGGTTAAGGTCTATTTCCTGGAAAAGTTCAGAATCCGGGTAAAATGCTTTGCTGATCATACCGGTGCCGACTACCGTATTCGCTTTAAAGCTGTACATAGGCGCCAGGAAATACTGAAAACTACGCTCGGGCAGCTGCACATTATGGAAACTCAAACCGAGCATAAAGCGGTCGTAAACATTATAACCTAATGCCGGTGCGATGAACAGCTTATTCTGTACCGATTGACTTAAAGAACCCAGGCCCTTGATAGCAAAAGATCTTTTATTCGTGTTATCCGGCAAATAGTAATCGGGAATGAAGGAGGCTATATGTGCTTCTTTAAAATTACCCGGTACCTGCAAAGTGGTGGTACCTTTAAAAGGTTCCGTCCAGTAAAGCTGAGTGCTGCTGTCTACCTGTATGGCTACAGGCGCCACAAAACCGGTTTTGTTCTTTATACGTATCAGTTTACCTTCCCCGGCATTTTTAATACCCTTTATGGCATAATTGACCGGCTTATCGCTATGCAGACCAGTGGTAAAAAACCAGTCCAGGCTTTTCCTGCTATGCTTTTGAAACATCGCGGCAAAATCTTCCGGTTGCGGATGTTTGAAGCTCCAGGTATCAAAATATTCTTTCATGGCTGCATCGAAATGCTCCGTTCCCATGTATTCCTGCAACCATTTCAGGTAAGCCGGGGCTTTGCCATACACATCAATACCATAGGCAGGATTAGTGTACGCTGTAGCAGGCAGGCCTATGGCCATACTATTCCGCGTGGCCATTGTTAGTGCATAACTCCTGTTCTGCAGGTCTTCCAGCGGGTTTTTCTTTTTCCCGGAAGCCGTGTCCACTACTACTTTTTCATAAAAGCTGTTGATGCCTTCATCCATCCAGGGATACATTCTTTCATTAGAACCCAGGATACCATAAAACCAGTTATGCCCTACTTCATGAATGATCACAACATCATTCATCCCACCATTACCGGGAGAGATAACGGTAACCGTAGGATACTCCATTCCTCCGCCCGCACTTAGGGCTCCTTCCACCACTTTCACCGTCTGGTAAGGATACGGCCCTACTTTTTCGCTGTATAATTTTATGGCGTCTTTGGTTGCCTGCACCGAGGTAGCCCAGCTCTTGTGGGATGCCGGTTTATAGGCTACATAAATGGTACTGACCTGGTCACTGCCGGGTACCGCAACGGTATCTTTACGCACCAGCCAGGCTTTATCAGCAAACCAGGCAAAGTCATGTACATTATCTTCTGTATAACGGATCGTTTTCGTCTTTTCCGAAGAAGGAATTTTACCTTTTACGCTTGTTTTAAAAGAATCAACGATAGCCTGTTTCACCTTTTCATCGAGCCAGCTTGTTTCAGACTCGGTTCGCAGGTTACCGGTTGCCATCACTACATAGTTTTCCGGCAAAGTAATGCTTACATCATAGGAACCGTATTCAGAATAAAACTCGCCCTGGTCCAGGTAAGGCATAGGATGCCAGCCGTTCTTATCATAAACTGCGGGCTTCGGAAACCATTGCGAGATCTGGTAGCTATTGCCTTCATGCCCCAGGCGGGAAAAAGTCTTAGGGATCTTTACGCGGAAGGGTGTCTGGATCTCGGTGCTCTGCCCCGGAAGGATCGGTTGTGGCAGCAGCACACGGATAATGTCTACATCCTGGGTCATCACCATCTTAGCACTCATACCATCCTGCTCGAAAGCTAAACTATCTATATAGCCCCAATCTGTTTTTTTACTCAGGTAATGCTCTGTATTGCGGTTTTCTACCGTTTGTTTGGAAAAGGCACTATTATCTACACTATAGGCGTTCGGATAAAGGTGCATATAAATGTATTCCAGGGTATCCGGGGAATTATTGGTATAGTGCATCTTCATCGTACCCCTCAGCATATGCGCCTTATCGTCCAGCTCTACTTGTATCGCATGGTCTACACGTTGCTGGAAATAAGGAGTATAGGGTATCTGCGCCAGAGCTTTTCCACTTCCGGAAGCCAACAGGGCTGCAGTAATATATTTCAAGTTCATAATATGCAATTTATGCATAAAGGCTGATGTCGCCACACATCAAGCCTTCACAATTCCGTTCGAAACTAGTATGATTTTCCCGTTTATGAAAATCTAAACAATTTTAATTTGGAAAACGTCCAAAAGCCCGGTTATATTGTCCCGGCTGAATTGCGTTCCTTTTAATTTATTCTGGTTGGGGTTAATAGAAAAATTGAATGCGGTACTCAGGTCTGCTTTGCCCAGGTTCGTATTATCAAATAAAGCGTTAGCCAGGTCACAGGCTTTCAACTTACATTCGGTCATATCCGCCCCGCTGAAGTCCACTTCTTTCAGGTCGCAACGTTCAAAATATGTTTTTTTGATATTGAAATTATAGAAAGAGCCATTGGCCAGGTTGCTTTCTTTAAACCATACGGAGAACATGAACCGGTCACATTGAAACCAGTGCAGGCCCAGTAGTTTGCAGCGTTCAAAAACAACCTTGTTCATCACCGTATCCGCAAGGCTGGCCATACTCAGGTTACAGTCCATAAACCGGCAATCAATAAATTTAAAACGGTTCAGGTCTGCACCGGAAAAATCACAGTTCCGGAACACACATTGTTCGTATTCGGCCATGGGCAATTTATGTTCCCGGGCATTTATTTGCTGGTAAGTCTGTTCAAAAAAATAGTCCATTATTAATCCTGGTATACTTTTACCACTTCTTTCAATTCATTTAATTTCATCAATGCTTCAACCGGCGTGAGGGTGTTGATATCGGTAGCGAAGAGAATTTCTTTGATCCGGCTCAGGTCGGTACTCAACCCGTCAAAAATATTCAGCTGGAAGGTATCGGTATGCACTTTCTTCATTTTATTCCCGGTGCTGTTTTCGTCTTTTCCTTTTTCCTCCAGCACGGAAAGAATTTCTTCGGCTCTACGGGTAAGGTCATTAGGCATACCGGCCATTTTGGCGACCTGGATACCGAAGCTGTGTCTGCTACCACCGGGTGCCAGCTTTCTCAAAAAGATCACCTTATGCGCAGTTTCTTTATGCGAAATATGGTAGTTTTTCACCCGTTCCAGCTTATGTTCCAGTTCATTCAACTCATGATAGTGCGTGGCAAATATGGTTTTGGCGCGGGTCTGGTGTTTTTGAATATACTCTACAATCGACCAGGCTATGGAAATACCGTCATAAGTACTGGTTCCCCTGCCGATCTCATCCAGTAAAACGAGGCTACGGGTAGAAACATTATTGACGATGCTGGCGGTTTCATTCATTTCCACCATAAAAGTCGATTCACCACCGCTCAGGTTATCGGAGGCACCTACGCGGGTAAATATTTTATCGGTAAGCCCTATTGTGGCGGCACTGGCGGGTACGAAGCTGCCCATGTGCGCCATAAGGGTTATAAGAGCAGTTTGCCGCAAGAGTGCAGACTTACCGCTCATATTGGGACCGGTAAGGATGATGACCTGCTGGGCTTCCCGGTCCAGGAATACATCATTGGCGATATACAGCTCACCGGGAGGCAGGTGCCGCTCGATTACCGGGTGACGACCATCCCTGATATCCAGTATGGCGTCTTCCGACATTTCCGGTTTGATATAATTATACTGCACGGCAATATCGGCAAGACTTTGCAGGCAATCCAGCTGCGCCACGATCTGCGCATTGAGCTGCATGGTACGTAAACCCAATTGCAGTTTATCCAATAGTGCATCGTACAATTGCACTTCTAAAGCATAGATCTTTTCTTCTGCACCGAGTATCTTCTCCTCGTAGGTTTTTAATTCCGGTGTAATATAGCGTTCGGCATTGGCCAGGGTTTGCTTCCGGATCCAATGGTCCGGCACTTTATCTTTATGGGTATTGGTCACTTCCAGGTAGTAGCCGAATACATTATTGAAGGCGATTTTCAGGGAAGGAATACCGGTAGCGACGCTTTCCTTTTCCTGGATCTGGTTCAGGTATTCTTTGCCGTGATAAGCGATCTGCCGCAGGGTATCCAATTCTTCATTCAAGCCATCCTGGATCACATTACCTTTCTGGATGCTTACAGAAGGTTCTTCTTTCAGGTATTGCTGAATGGTATCCTGGACCTCTTGCGTGGTCTTAAGGTTTTCCAGCAATTGCTTCAGATTGGCTTCACTTAGTACAGAAGACATTGCTTTAATCGCATCTGTATGTTTCAGGCTACGCGCCAGCTGTACGACTTCTCTTGGGCTGATCTTTTTCAAAGGCACTTTAGCCACCAGGCGCTCGATATCACCGATCGCTTTTAAATGTTGCCTTAGCTCAGCTGTGTTTTCCGTATCCTGCATTAATGCCGCCACCATACTATGCCGCTGCTCTATCTGTTGCAGATCTACCAGGGGAAACATGAGCCAGCGTTTCAACATGCGCGCACCCATAGGGGTGATGGTCGCATCCATACTCTGCAAAAGCGATACCCCGTTTTCTGCAGGCGTATAGATCAGTTCCAGGTTACGGATTGTAAAACGGTCCATCCATAAAAACGCACCGGCATGAATTTGCTGCAGGTTGGTCAGGTGCTGCAAATGCGGGTGTTCGGTATCTTTAAAATAGTGGAAGGCCGCACCGGCAGCGATTACCGCCGCGGTCCAGTCTTCCACACCAAATCCTTTTAAGGATTGCGTATCGAAATGTTTGATCAGTAATTCATAGCCATAATGGTGCTGGAAGATCCAGTCTTCCAGGGCATAGATGTAATACTTTTGATCCAGTTGTTCTTTAAAAAATTTTTGTTTGCCTCTTGCGATCAGCACTTCTGAAGGCTGAAAACTTTGCAGCAATTTATCCATGTACTCCAGGTTGCCCTGGGCTAAAAAACATTCACCGGTAGAGATATCGATGAAGGCAATGCCATTTTCTTTATCATCTAGGTAGACAGCGGCTAAGAAGTTATTGGTTTTATTGTCGAGTAAACGGTCATTGGTGGCTACACCCGGGGTTACGAGTTCGGTAACGCCCCGCTTCACGATGCCTTTTACCGTTTTGGGATCTTCCAGCTGATCGCAGATGGCTACCCGGTAGCCGGCTTTTACCAGTTTATGCAAATAGGTATCCAGGGCATGATGCGGGAAACCGGCCAGCTCAATGCTGGAAGCGGAGCCATTGGCACGTTTGGTAAGGGTAATGCCCAATACTTTAGCCGCAATGACGGCATCTTCGCCAAAGGTTTCATAAAAGTCCCCTACCCGGAACAATAAAATTGCATCGGGATAGCGTGCTTTGATTTCCCCATGCTGCTTCATTAAGGGGGTTTCAGCTGATGATTTCTTAGCCATAATGTACTAACAAAATTACGATTTTGCGCAGGGCTTTTAAAGCGGAGTTTTCAACAATTGTTGATTAGATAATTAGGAAAAAAATAATTAGTACGTAGGACAACCTATTAGCTATTTGCGCTATCAATAAGCAAGAGAAGCATTACAAAATACTATGGCCAAATGGTAAGCACGGGCTAGCGGAATTGATATTTGTACTCGGTCTCTATAAACTCCGGTAAATTTTTATCAATAGCTTCTTTAACCAGGTTTTCAGCCAGCGTTTTTACCAGGTAGCCCCTGTTATTATAGAAATAAGTATTTTTATAAATGAAGGAAAATGATTCTGTCACCTTTCCATCATCATCATAGGTAAAGCTGGATAATATCTTTTGCTCATTAGCGCCAACTCTTTTTAACAGGTTACCACGGGAGTTGTAAAAATGAGTTTCTTCCAATTTCCGGTCCTCTCCTTCTATTTTGAAAATATTCACTTTTGTATTGTCTTCATTCCATTCGAAGACCTGTTCTAAATGATCCGCTCCAAACCTATCCATTGAATAAACCTGTTTTCCATTCTTATTGTATCTTATTAATTCTGTAGTATCCTTAGTCGCAGGATCGATTGTGTATGCTACCAATGGCATTTCATTTTTAAGCACAATATGCTTTATTCGAAACAGTATATCGGTATCACCCAGGTATACATAAATAGTTTGCCGCTCATTAATATACTCAAATTCGTTTTTTGCCAGAGGTCCGTGGGTTGCTCCTGAAATCAAAGCAATACGACCTTTCTCATCATAATTAAACTGTACCCGATTATCTATATTCTTTTCTTCATCAAAAAACAAAATACTATCCGGCAAACCCTGGAGGTTAAAATATTCTTTCGTAATTAATTGAGCCTTTTGCTTTTCAAATTTCATCCACTGTTCTGAATACAAAAGTTGCTTATTTTGCGCTTTATGCTCCGGGGTATTATATTGAGCAAATACCTTGTATAACTCCTGCCCATATGCCGGCATTAATAAGCCCAACAGACAAACGCACAAAAAAAATCGCTTCATTAATCGTAACATTTACTTTTTCAGTCCCGGGTATTTCATATCAAAGCTCCTTAGAGTTTTCAATATTTTATCGGCTACTAAATAACACTTATACCAATTCTGGTCGGAGGGGATAATATGCCAAGGCACTGCATTACAATGATCAAATACCTCTTCGTAATATTTCATATACTGGTCCCAGCTCTGTGCCTCTATAATATCGCCCTGGTTGTATTTCCACATCTTACTCGGTATGGTCAGGCGCTCCTGTAAGCGCTCCATCTGCTCTTCCGGGGAGATATGTAAATAGAATTTAAGTACCGTGGTATTATTATGCTCGGTCAGTAATTGCTCAAAATCATTGATCGCTTTCATGCGCTGCTCCGCCAGCTCATCGGAAACGATGCCATGCACCCGGGTCACCAATACATCCTCGTACTGGGAGCGGTTAAACACGTGGATCATGCCTTTAGGCGGCACTTTCGCATGGATACGCCACAGGAAGTCATGCGACAGCTCCTGCTCGGTAGGTACTTTAAAAGAATGCACCACTACCCCATTCGGGTTGACATGGCTGAAGACATCTCTTACCAGGCCGTCTTTACCGCTCGCATCCATACCCTGGATAATGATCAGCAGGCTATGTTTGCTTTCGGCGTACAATAAGTTTTGTAACTCATCGATCTCCGCATACATTTTTGGTAATACATTTTCCTTTATATCAATCTTATTAAGGTCTTTGGGCGCCCGGGTACTGATCTTTGATAGCTGCACTGCTTTTGATTTCGGCATAGGTTATTTTTTGAATAAAGTTATTGTATAGGTATTGTCTTTCCAAATCTACGCTGAAGGTTTAAAAAATCAGTTGACAATCCCCGATTGAATAAAATCCGCATAAAAAAGAGGGTGTTGGTGAACACCCTCTGTAAAATTATTGTGACCAGGATTAGCTTTGGCTCGAAAGCTCCATTTTCCGGTACGCTTTAATAAATATGGCGCCTAAATTTTTATTAGGTGGAATATAATCACTGAACAGTTCTTTCTCACGGGCACTCTTATTGGCAAAGAACTTACCCAAGCTCTGCCACATCTCCAGCCAGTCTACTCTTTTTCCCGCCAGCAGGTATTCATTCATATTCCTGATAATAGGATCGTTCACCATATAGGTCCCGATCTGCTTGGTGGAAATGATGTGTGCATCCGGGGCTTTATCCAAAACATTGGCCAGGTTATGGAACCCGCCACAGGAGCCGAGCATCACGATCTTCACATCCGGTGTCAATCCTTGCAGCGATCCTTCCAGGTGATAACTATGCCCCCGGTGAATCACAACGGCAGGCCTGATCTCGTTAGCATCCAGGTATTCGTATAATTTGTTCTGTGCCTTTTCATCATCAGGCTCGGTCAATGGTTTATTGGCATAATAGATTACCTTTTTCTCGCCCACACTGGTAATCGTCGTCCAATTGGGGTTTGACTCATCAATCTTCCAGCTTTTGTTTCCCTTGAAGTTTCCCATAAAGAAACCATAGGAATCCTTACCATCTTTATCTCCATAGAAAAAAGCCTGCACGATTACTTCACCCGCTGCATTGCTTAAGGAGCCAATATCCAGGTAATTGATCGGCGGAATTTCTTTCACCGCATCCTGCAGATTATCCGGGTCAGCAGAGCTGTTAAAGATACTGGCGAGGAGACCGTAAATGATCACGCCTTTTTCCTGCTCTGCCTTACTTAAGGTCTTACTCTTATTTTTATAAACGCGTTCGTAATTATCTTTCACCTCATTTTTCAGGAATTCTACCAGTTCTTTATCCTGCAGGCTACCAAAACCATCGGCTACATCTACGGCGTCCTTCAGATCAGAACGGGATCCTTTTTCAAGGCCTGCCACGAAGTCCCGTAATAGCGTGGTCTTTTCCGTTTCTGTCATAGTTTTCAGAAATTCAGAAATGGTATTATAACCCGCGGACATACGTATAAACGTTCTGAAGTTGGACATCTTCACTTTTTCCAGTAAAGCATAACCAGACTCTTTACCCATTTTGGCCATCATGCGCTTGAAGATACCCAAATAGGAGCTCGTATAGATCTCATTAGTTTCTCCACCCAGGAGCATAAAATAGTATTCCTGCGGGTCAAAGCCTTCTACTGATTTGAACCTTACCGCATCAGAGGCTTCATGTAATTCATTTACTTTTCTTACATAAACCAGTGACTGCACTTCCAGTTCTTTATCAATCTCTGATTCAGAAATAGCTTTACCTGATATTTTCAATTTTACCAGGCTTTTATAATAAGCGTCCTGGTTCTGAACGATCTGGTTCACCTGGTCGATCGTGATATCCCCATCTTTTATCTGGTTCATGAACTGAAGTACTTTAAAAGAGGTCTTTGGAGATTTATCAATAATATTGACAATGGTCTTTACCGCCGGGTCCTGGTTTCTGCGTACGATATAACCGTATTTGGAATTAGGCGCTGCATAGGACATAATAGAGCGCGGTGAGGATTTTGCCGCCGCCGCTATGATTTCATCTGTATAAGGTTCGGTGGCGATCTTATCCAGGTACATCAGCATTTTTTCAGGGTACTGCAAGCCTACTGATTTATACACATAAGCCTTAGCCTCTTTATTATTGGCCAGCACTTCTATATTATCTAAGGTATACAGGTTGGCATTTGCTTTCACAAAGTCCATAGAGGTCCCATTGATCTCTGCCAGGATCAGGCCTTCGAAATTCTTCATCAACTGGCGGTAACCAACTGCATCGACATTATCATTAGCCACAGATTTAAACTGAGTAAGTTTGTCCACCAGGGCTTTATGGTAAGTGATTTTTTGGGGATGACTGATATTGGCATTCTCTATTTTATTACGCAATTTCAAGGCATCCACCAGGAAAGCCTGGGTCAGGAGTCTGGATTTAGTGGGGTCCGGGTTGGCCACCACACCATCAACGCTTCCGTCTTTGGCATCAATACCTCTTATGGCATTACTGACCCTGTCGGTGAACATCTGGCGGTTCAACGGTATAGGGGCTAATAAGGTGTCAGCAAGTCCGGGTTCCACTTTTTCTTCCTCTGCTTTCTTCTTCTTATTTTTATTGGACCTGGACTCCTGTGCCAAACTTGCATAGCCACTTATCAGTGCCAATCCAAGAATAGGTATTAATTTATAAGGATTCATTTGTTTTGTTTTATTTTCAAAATACACATGTACATTGGCCGTAAAGATAGCGAAATACACACATTTCAAAGTCGATTTAAGCTTTCTTTCACGTTATTGAAATGTTGTCAGAAGTATTAATATCCGGCCCATGAAGGACATTAATCTTTAATCCGGAAGAGCCGGATAACCTTGGCGGGATTCTTTTTCCAATCCTCAAAATTAGCCAGTATCCAGGCATCAATCTGCTTTGTGCCGGCAGTTCGTGCAGTTTCATACGGTAAGGGATAAGCATTGATAAACCAGGCCAGGGTATCATTCCTGAGTCCCGTCAATTTGGCTACCCTTTCATTCGAATAAACCGTTTCAATATACTTCTGTTGTTCCCACTCTGCAAAGTTCTTCTGAAAGCGTATGCGATTCTTCGACTTGGGCGCTATATACTGCATCCAGGAAGAAATAGGGCTGTTTATCGTTACTCCAAAACCCTGCTTATCCGGACTAGCGCTATTATCGATACCCAAACGCTCCCGCTTTCGGTCCAGATCCTGCTGGTAGCGCTGATACCTGGCGATGGAATCCTTTTGATAATCTGTCTGTCCACTGACACTGACCCCATCCAGGCTGGAAACATCATATTTCAGCAGGATCTGCTGCAGGGCCCTGAACATAGGCGCTTTCACAGTAATCTGGGTAGTATTAATCCCAACCCGGCTGAATTCCAATTGATGATCGGCTGCCGTTCTCAGTTCAAAATAACCCGTAGCATCTGTAGTGGCGCTCCTTCCCGATTGCAGATCCTTTACCACAACGGCATTTAATATTTCAAAGTCATTGGAAGCGCGCACATAAGCTTTTAATAGTTGCTCCTGCGCTGATGAGGCAAGAGCTACCAGCAGCAGGACACTAAGCAATAAAAAAGCACCATATTTACTTATTCTTATCATGAGTAATAGTATCTGTTTTTAAAACTACCTGCCTGTCCCAGTCAGCATAATTCGCTTTGATCCAGTAGGCTATTTCCTTATCACTCATGGCCCTGGCCATTTCATAGGTCATGGCATAGCTATTCATAAAATAAGCCAGGCTGTCCTTATGCAGACCCGTTACTTTTTCCACCAAAGCCGGTGTATACCTGGCAGCAATAAATTTTTCTTCCTCCCATACTTTGAAGCTTTGCTTAAACTTCAATTTAGTCCTGGTCTTCGGTACCAGGTATTGCATCCAACTGGAAAAAGGTCTTTCAACGGCAATGCCTACAGGGGTGATGATAACTCTTGCCTTGTCCTTTTTTCGTTCTAATGTCAAATGGTAGGTATCATATCGTTCTGCCGAATCCAGCTGGTAGCGTGTTTTTTCCTGTACGGTAACAGCCTCCAGGGTGGCTACATCATATTTTAATATGATTTGTTGTATCGCTTTCAGCATCTGCGGGTTTACTTCCAGTATTTTAGTATTGATTCCTACCCTGCTCAATTCAAGTTTTATACCTGGCAGCACAGGCATCTCAAAATAGCCGGTTTCATCGGACCAAACGATCTGCCCGGTTTGCAGGTTTTTCACCTGCACCCGGGCTACCGGTTCAAAATCATCTGAAGCTTTTATAAATCCCCTGAAAAGGCTCTGCTGGGCAGCAGCCACGTTCATTAAAAGCAGGAATAATATAGCGCAGTAGTATCGCATTTACTTATCTTCAGTTTTAAAATCATCCAGTTTAATGATCTTCGGATTTTTCTCCCATTCCAGGAAGTTGTACTTGATCCACATTTTCAGCTCCAGGTCCGTAGCCGCTCTTGCAAAATCTGCCGCTATAGGATAATGATTAATAAAGGCAATCAGGGTATCCCCGCGTAGTGGCACTACCGTTGCCACGAATTCACTGGTGTAACGACTTTCAATAAACTTCTGGTTTTCCCAATCACTATAGTTCAGCTGAAAACGTCTTCTTTGTTTGGCTTTGCGGGAAAATTGCTGTGCCAGGGCGGTCATCGGAGAGAAAACGGCCTGTCCTCCGGATACCCATTCCCTGTTCAGTGCGGCCCCATAAAGGTTTTTACGAGCCAATGAATCTCTTTGATAAGGGGATAGCGTATTTACCTCAAAAGTTTCCAGCATAGCTACCTCCGGGCTCAGGTATATATTCCGTACAGATTCCTGTTTCGTTTCTTTTACCGTAAAGGCAAGCGCTTCATAACTAACCAGGGTAACCGTAATTGTATCCCCATATTTCACCTCCAGGCGATACATCCCCTTCTGATCGGAAAGTGTGGCATTCCCGGTTCTTTTGTTTAAGATTACGGCAGACTGCAGCGGCGTATTATCCTGGTCGTCAAATACGGTACCAGACATATGCTGCGCATGACCTGCAACACTAAAGGTCAGTAAGCAGAATAGTAGAAAACAAAAAGCAGGAAATCTCACCATTTAAAGATAGCAAATACATTTAAGACGAAAAACGCGGAAAAGACAAATTTTGTATAAAACAGCTTGTTATTTTCATTTCTAAAAACGAAGAACAGCAGTCCTAAATTATCTGTGCAGTATAGGTTAAGGAATATTTTAGCAAATCTAATCCTATAAAAAAGAGCCGTTTCAAATGAAACGGCCCGGGATTGAATTTAATTTTTATCCAGCAAATACCTAAACTTATTTCTTTTTAGGAGCTGCTTTTTTAGCTACAGCTTTCTTAGGAGCTACTGCTTTTTTTGGAGCTGCTGCTTTCTTAGGAGCCGCTGCTTTTTTAGCTACTGCTTTTTTAGGAGCTGCCGCCTTTTTTGGAGCTGCTGCTTTCTTAGGAGCTGCCGCTTTTTTAGCTACTGCTTTTTTAGGAGCCGCCGCCTTTTTTGGAGCTGCTGCTTTCTTAGGAGCTGCCGCTTTTTTAGCTACTGCTTTTTTAGGAGCTGCTGCCTTTTTAGGAGCCGCTGCTTTCTTAGGAGCTGCCGCCTTTTTTGGAGCTGCTGCTTTTTTAGGGGCCGCTGCTTTTTTAGGAGCTGCCGCCTTCTTAGGAGCCGCTGCCTTTTTAGGAGCTGCTGCTTTCTTTGAAGTTGCCATAATACTTACTATTTATTGGGTTAGAAAAAAGTTCGTTTTATATATTTTGTTCAAATATATGGCAAAATAAATTTCCAAGCAAATATTATGCTTCTGCAGTTGCAGCTACTTCGCTAACAGATACAAAAGTTTTTGTTCTTGTTTTTCTGAACTGAACGATACCGTCAGTCAAAGCGAAAATGGTAAAATCCTTACCTAAACCAACATTCTCACCAGGGTGGAACTGGGTACCACGTTGACGAATGATGATGTTTCCGGAGATGGCTGGCTGGCCACCGAAAATTTTAACGCCTAATCTTTTGCTACGTGAATCGCGACCGTTCTTTACGCTACCTTCACCTTTCTTATGTGCCATTTCGTATAATTTCTTTTAATGGTTAATTACTAATGCTTAAACAAATATTAAGCGATATCAACGATTTTAATTTTAGTCAAAGATTGACGATGACCATTTAATTTTTGATATCCTTTACGACGTTTTTTCTTAAAAACTAAAACTTTATCACCTTTTTCATGGGCTACAATTTCAGCTTTAATTACGGCTTTAACTGCAGATCCAACTGCAATTTTACCATCGTTACTTGTCATTAAGACATCAGAAAATTCAACATTTTCACCTGCATTTCCTGCCAGGCGGTGTACATAAAGTTCATCGTTTTTAGCTACTCTGAACTGCTGTCCTGCTATTGTTACAACTGCAAACATGCTCCAAAAATTTTGCGCAAAATTAAAGACTATTTATTAAACAGACAAATTATTTTTTAATATTTTTCTTCAGCTCTTGTTGCCAAAAGCTGTCCAAATCTTTAATTATTGCTTGATTATCAATATCCTGCATACATTTAAAATGTTTTTTGGGACAGGTTCTGTACCCAATTTTACTGCAGGGCCTGCAAGATAAGGAATTTACTTCAGCTATAGAAAATTTTGGACTGATAGTATTATTTAAATTATTGGCGCCGTAGTAAGGAAACATACCCAGCCAGGGTGTCGTATTGCCCCAAAGGCTGATCAGTGGCTTCTGAAAGGCCGCTGCTATATGCATTAAGCCGGTATCATTACTCACCACAACCTTCGCTTTCCGGACCAGGTCGGCCGACTCCATAAGGCTGAACTTACCACAGGCATTATATACTTTATCGGGATCACTTGCCGCTATGGCCTCTGCCAGCGGCCGGTCTTCCGGACCGCCCAACAAGATGATCGGGTAAGTACACTCAGCGACAAAGTCTTTCCATTTATTTTCGGGAAATTGTTTGGTCGCATAGGAACCACCTACGACACAGGCTACATAGCCCATCCAATGCCCCATAGGAATATCATCCTTACCGGTTTCTTTATTTTCAGGAATAAAAAAGTCAAGACCTAGGCCGTCATTGACCACGCCCAAGGGCGCTACGGTTTCAAAATAACGCTCCACGATACTTACCGGCGGCATGAGGTTCCACTTAAAGTTGACATAGAGCCATTTTTTTACATTCAACTTATCGAAGCTATAAGTACGCTGTACCTTGAGCGCCTTTTTAACCCGCAAGGTGCGCAGGTTATGATGCAGATCAATGACCACATCAAAATTCAGGGCTTTAAGCTCAGTGATATTCTGTTGCAAATCTTCCGCCAGAAGGTGCACTTTATCAATGTAAGGATTTGCTTCCACTACACTTAAAAATGATTTCTTGGTGAGAAAATGCAACTCCGCATCAGGATATTTGCGCTTCACACAGCGGATCACCGGTGTCGTGAGCACAATATCGCCTATAGAGGAAAAGCGCAACACGAGGATGCGCTTTATTGGTTTTTCTTTTTTGCGTTCTAACATCAGCAATAATTATATAAACTAACTTGTAGTGATCTTTTTCTCCCGGCAGGTACGTATAAAGACATAAGAAGCACACAATAAAGAAATGATGACATTCAGATTAATAAATCGACCCGAAAGATCTACAAGTTCATAGTTTATCCATAAAAATTTCCATATAAAAGTGGGCAATAAACAAACTATCATAGCCGTAAAGATCCGGATTGATGGCTTTTTAACCGGAATTAAAAGAAAAAAATAAACCAGGTTTACCACTAAACTGTATCCAAAAATCATCAATCCCAATAAGAAAGAGATCACCGGACATTCCCGGCAGTTATCAGGATAAGTCACCAAACCACAAATAAAGGTAGAACCTCCCATTAACAGGGAGGTTAAAAACCAATATTTCAGTAATTTTCTGATCTTTAATTTCAAAGCTGTCCTACGCTTAGTGGCTAATCTACCAGCTCATAAACCACTGCAGCACCCTGCCCTACTCCAATACACATAGTAGCCAAACCATATTTCACTTTACGACGCTTCATTTCATGTAACAAAGTTGCTGAAATACGTGCTCCGCTACACCCTAAAGGATGCCCTAAGGCGATGGCACCGCCATTTACGTTGACGATTTCAGGATTGATTTTCAGATCACGGATCACCGCCAGCGATTGTGAAGCAAAGGCTTCATTCAACTCCGCCAGTCCCAAATCAGCTACGGTAATACCGGCACGCTCCAATGCTTTTTGTGTGGCCGGAACCGGGCCTATACCCATAATTGCAGGATCTACACCGGCTACAGCACGTCCGATCACTTTCGCAATAGGCTTCAGTCCGTATTTTACTACAGCAGCTTCTGAGGCTAATAACAAAGCGGCAGCGCCATCATTAATACCGGAGCTGTTACCCGCAGTAACCGTACCGTCTTTTACAAAAGCAGGCTTTAATGCAGCCAGTTTATCCAAAGGTGATAAACGCGGGTGTTCATCGGTATCAAAAACGTTTGTTTTTCCTTTACCCAGGTCTACCGTAACCGGGATAATCTCGTCTTTAAACTTACCGGCATCGAAGGCTTTCTGGTATTTTTCCTGGCTTTCAAAAGCAAATTGATCTTGTTCTTCGCGGCTTAAATTCCATTGATTGGCTACGTTCTCTGCGGTTTCGCCCATCGTGTAAGGATGATAGGAATCTTTCCATTTTTTATTGATAAAGCGCCAGCCCATAGTGGTATCAAACATTTCCTGGCCGCGGCCAAAAGCTCCGTCGGCTTTACCCATCACATAAGGTGCACGGGTCATGCTTTCCACACCACCGGCGATAAACAGGTCACCATCACCCGCCATGATCGCCCTGCTGGCATCCATAATGGATTGCAAACCGGAAGCACATAAACGGTTTACGGTGTTACCCGCCACAGTTACCGGCAAGCCCGCCAATAAAGCCGACATACGCGCTACGTTACGGTTATCTTCACCGGCCTGGTTGGCCGCACCGGCGATCACATCTTCGATAGCATTTACATCCGCATCCGGGTTACGGGCGATCAACCCTTTGATCACTTCTGCCAGTAAATCATCGGGGCGTACTGTTGCCAGCGCGCCACCATATTTTCCTATTGCCGAACGAACGGCATCGATTACATATACGTTTTGAGACATTCCTAATTATTTTTTAAACCTGACTGTAATACAATAATATATTACCAATTATCATTTGCCGACTTGCTACCTTTTACCGCAGCTTCAAGGCTAATGGCCAAAGCACCAAGTTTTTCATTAACTTGATCTATCATATACTTTGCGGGCTTTTGTTTCTTATTCAATTTTTCATATGGTAATGTTACCACACCGCCGCCACCGCCAAAAACTGCTTGCACAACAATATTATCAAATACAAATTTGTAACGCCCCTCTCTAAACTCAAGTTTAAGTTTAAAGTTTATCAAACCATGTGTGATGGTCCAACTAAATCCGCCACCCGGAGTCATTACCAATGTAGCGGTATTATTAATTGTTTGATTGTCTTCATTAAATCCAATATTATTATCCCCGGTTTTAAGATTCGACAAAACCCATTGTTGCGCACGTTTAAACATTTCTTCTTTAGCCACATTTTCTACATTCACAACATTTTCATACGAATAGGAGCCGCTTGCATTCTTTACTACAACTTCTACAGCCGCCTTTTCTTCTTTTGCAAAACTTACGGTGCCTGGTATTACTGCTAATAAAGATACTATTAAAGCTAGTTTTTTCATTTGTTTGAAATTTTACTTTTATTTAATTACACCTAACTCTTTACCTACTTTAGTAAACGCAGCAATGGCAGTATCCAGGTGCTCGCGCTCGTGTCCGGCAGAAATCTGCACGCGGATACGGGCAAGATCTTTGGGCACTACCGGGTAGAAGAAGCCGATCACGTAAATACCTTCTTCCAGAAGTTTTGCGGCAAATTGCTGTGCTACGACTGCATCATACAGCATCAAAGGGCAGATTGGGTGCGTACCCGGTTTGATATCGAACCCGGCAGCCGTCATTTGCTCCCGGAAATACAAGGTATTTTGCTCTAACTTATCCCTTAAAGCTGTTGTTTCGCTTAACATATCCAGCACCGCAATAGAAGCGCCTACTACGGAAGGGGCCACTGTATTGGAGAACAAATAAGGACGGGAACGCTGACGCAACATTTCGATCACTTCTTTTTTACCGGATGTAAAACCACCCGAAGCACCACCTAAAGCTTTACCTAAAGTACCGGTAATAATGTCCACGCGGCCCATCACGCCTTTCAATTCATGTACGCCACGCCCTGTCTTACCCATAAAGCCGGAAGAGTGACTTTCGTCGATCATAACGATCGCATCATATTTATCCGCAAGATCACAGATCTCATCCAAAGGTGCTAAAGTACCGTCCATTGAAAATACGGAGTCAGTAACGATAAAACGCGTACGGGCATCTTTATGATCGATCAGGCATTGCTCCAGCTCCTGCATATTGCAGTTTTTGTACCGTGCTCTTTTCGCCTTACATAAACGTACCCCATCAATGATAGAAGCATGGTTCAACTCATCTGAAATGATGACATCTTCTTCGCCCAGTAAAGGCTCAAATACCCCACCGTTTGCATCAAAGCAGGCTACATATAATATCGTATCTTCCGTACCTAAAAATTTGGCCAGTTTGGCTTCCAGTTCTTTATGAATATCCTGGGTACCGCAAATAAAACGCACAGAACTCATACCGTAACCGCGCTCATCGATCGTCTTCTTGGCCGCATCCAGCACGGTAGGATGAGAAGAAAGCCCTAAATAGTTGTTCGCGCAAAAGTTCAATACTTTTTTACCATTTACGAGAATTTCGGCACCTTGCTCGGAATCGATTCTTCTTTCTTTTTTAAATAAGCCGGAAGCTTCAATATCATTGAGCTCATTCTGGATCCGCTCATAAAACGCGTTATTTGCCATAGTTTATATTTAAAATTTTTATATCAGTAAAATATCAGGAGGACCGTAATCCCGAAACAAAAGGCAAATCTAGCAAATATTATACATTATTTGCCGCAATAAAGCGGAAGGCCTTTTTTAATATTTATTAACTTTATATTTATACTAAAGACTGTCAGATTTAAAACTATTTACTTTTCCTTTGTAGTATTAATTTCACACAAAACAAACAAATATGGATTTACTTAGCATCGTAAAAAACTATCTGCCAGCCAGCCTGGTGCAGCAAACAGCGCAACAAACCGGGGAATCGGAAAGTAGTATTTCCAATTTACTGCATGCAGCAATCCCTGCCGTTGTGGGGGGCCTGATATCAAAATCGCAAACAGACAGCAATGGTATTTACTCCCTCGTGACCAGCGCTGCCAATGCAGGTATTTTAAATAAACTGGGTAGCATCGTGGATGTTAACCAAACTTCCAATGCCGGAAGTTTCAATATATGGACCATTCTTCAAGAATTATTCGGCGATAAACTACAAAGCCTGATCAGCGCGCTTGCCGGCTTTGCAGGTGTTAAAGAGTCTTCTGCGCAAACCGTTTTAGGTTTGTCGGGAGCGACTACCCTGGGCGCTGTAGGCACCTATGTAGCACAAAATAATTTAGATGCCAATGGTTTAAGTAGCTTCCTGCAAAGCCAGAAGAGCAACCTGGCCTCCTGGGTGCCGGCCGGCTTTGATTTTTCAAATGTTGCGGGCCTACTCGGCCTGGGCAGCTTGTTTGCCAACAAACCGGTAAGTGAAGTAAACAATATCAACAACGCTACGCCGCCACCTCCACCTGCTTATTCCAGTCATCCTGAGCCTCCTCAAAAAGGGAACGGATGGTTAGTGCCCCTGATCATTTTAGCCGCTTTAGGCGGGCTGATCTGGTACCTGATGAAGAGTTGTAATAAAGAAGAAGCAGCTATGAACAATGCTGCTATAGAAGCTCCAGTTCCTCCTACAGGGGATACCGCCCACCCACAACCACAAACACCACCGGCAACGGCAGCAGGTACAATGGATGCCTCCGGTAACTGGGTAGCGGACTGGGGTGCGGAACAAACCCTCAAACTTGCGGACGGCACTGAACTAAAAGTAGGCCAGAATTCCACCGAATATAGATTATACCAGTTTATCACAGACGCAGGTATGCAGATCGATACGGTAGATAAAACCAAAAACTGGATCTCTTTTGACCGTGTTTATTTCGAAACCGGCAAATCGGTACTGACCCAGGAGTCTCAAAACCAGATCAAAAACATTGGGCTGATCCTGAAAAATTATCCGCAGGCATCTATTAAAATTGGTGGCTATACCGATAATACCGGTGATGCCGCGATCAATAAAAAAGTCTCTGATGAAAGAGCGAAAGTGGTAGGCAAAGAACTGGTAAAATCAGGCGCTGCAGCAAAACAGGTCGTAGAATCTGTAGGCTATGGTCCGGAGCACCCTATCGCCTCTAATGACACCGAAGAAGGAAAGGCACAAAACAGAAGAGTGGACCTGAAAGTTGCATCCAAATAGGATTTTCAAATTTATAAGTATAAAGGAGGCCCGTTGGTCTCCTTTTATTTTTTTAATTATTTTTGAAGCCAAGACCTTACTGTAATATGAACCGATCCTTACTTCTTTTTTTCATTTTTTGTTTATTCAACGGGAACATTTTCGCACAACAAACATTTCCACAGGGGCTTTTCCGTAATCCCTTACAAATCCCGATCACACTTGCCGGGAGCTTTGCAGAGTGCCGTCCCAATCATTTTCATACCGGCATCGATCTTAAGACGAATAACAAAGAAAACCTTCCGGTACTTGCAGCTGCAGATGGCTACATCAGCCGGATCTCCGTTTCTCATTCCGGCTATGGCAATTGCCTTTACGTAAAGCATCCTAATGGCTATACCACGGTTTATGGACACCTCAATGATTTTGTACCGGAGGTCATGGCCTATCTGAAGCAACAACAATATGCTCAAAAGAAATGGAATGTAAAAATAGCAATACCGGCCGGCACCTTCAACTTTAAACAGGGAGAGCAGATTGCCTTTAGCGGTAATACCGGCGGTTCTACGGCCCCACACCTACATTTCGAGATCCGGGACAGTAAAACAGAAAAAGTTTTTAACCCACTGCTTTTTGGCTTCCCGGTGCAGGATAATATCGCACCTAAAGCAAAACAGGTCGCTTACTATAATGCAGCAGATTTTTACGGCTCCCAGCCAGTATTTGTCAACCTGCCAGCAACCACTGCAGGAAAATACCAACCCGGACTTACCAAGCTCCCTTTTACTAAAGTGTTTGCGGGTGTAGATGTCCTGGATTATATCAACGGAAGCCAGAACTGGCTCGGTATAAGGAACCTGAAATTATATGCCGATGAACAGTTGCTTACTGAAGTATCACTGGAAGGTTTATTTTTCAGCCAGAACAGGGCCATTAATGCCTATGCCGATTATCGCACGTACAAAACAAGGAATATCTGGTTCCAGGGTATGTACCGGCTGAAGAACAATCCCCTGGATGTTTACAGCCATATCCGCAATAATGGCACAATAGACCTTAGTGATGGTAAAGTACACCAGATCCGTATCGTGATGGAAGATGCACTCCATAATATCGCAACCATTAACCATAGCCTGCAGTACGCAGTACCTGTGAAAGCTGCAGCACCTTGTAAAGGCAGATGGACAGCAGGTATAGATAATCATTACCGGCATTTTAGCAACCAGCTATTCCTGGACCTGCCTGCAACCTCTCTGTATGATGATGTTTGTGTAGCGGTCAAGGCTAAATTGAATCCCAAAGGTTTATCCGGCACTTTTGATATCCTTTCCGCGCAGATTCCCTGCCACGATTATTTTAAATTAGGAATAAGACTTCACCGGGAAATTCCGCGTCATTTAGCGGGCAAACTTGTCTTTATCCATAAAATTCCTAACGCCAGCTTGCCAGGTAGCAATAGCCAGGATGCACAGCAAGCCGAACTGGAGGGCGGTTATGCGGTGGCCAAAGTACGCAGCTTCGGCCAGTACACAGTAGGCATTGATACCATTCCCCCGGTATTAAAACGCGTCAGCAACAGCAATCTTAAAAAAATACAGGTTACGGCTACGGATCAATTAACCGGCATCAACACATTTAACGGCTACATCAATGGCTCCTGGGCTTGCTTCAGCCGCGTGGGTAACCAGTTTTATTATACCCTCTCCGCTGACGACCCCAAAGGTAATTTACAGTTTGAAATTGTCGCTACAGATGAAAGTAATAATGAAAGGAAATTAAAATTCTCCGTAAAGCATTAAAATAACTTTAAGGCCCTGTTATTACTTTTGAATGGCAGGCACAGAATCTTTTTGAGGGATGACCAACATCGGCGCGCCCATGATTTGCGGTCGCGGTTCCGGAACTATTACAGGCGTATCTTCTATCATAGCCGGCTCTCCCATAATAACGGGCTCTGGTTCTTTAACAACTATTGTTTTTTGCAGAACAGGTGGCACAATAGTATCGCCGATGATTTCAGTAGCGCCAGAAATATTCTTATTTGGATCGGGTTCAGTAATCGTTAGTCCACCCATAAGCGTAACTACCTCCTGCTTATTTTCAGCCAACTGATCAGGTGTATCACAGGAAGCCAGGTGAAAGAGCAGCAATACAGCCGCTGCAATCTTACTGATAGCAGACATCCCGGATTGCATAATAGACGGCCACCAGGAAAAGTCTTTATTCACCGGGGCTGCAGGTGCCGGGGTTTGTTGTAATTGATCTGCCGTAAAACGGCCACAGGTTTGTTTGTTGCTTTTCAAATAGTTCAAAATAGCATCTGCTTCCCAACCGGTAAAATCAACTACAGTTTTCTGGCAGGCAAAGCAATGACGGCCATTGTCACGTGCCTGCATATCGTCCCATTGCTCGTGGCAGGGTTCTGGAATAACAACCGGTAATTGCATACAATTGATTTTATATAAAGATGCTTACCGGGTTATTTTTCCACAAATTTAGCGGGTAAAAACGTATTGAATGATATTAGCGCCCATTTGCAAAGCCTGCTGGCGCTTCTCCGGGCTGTCCTTATGCACTTCGGGATCTTCCCAGCCATCCCCAAGATCACAATCAAAGGTGTACAAGCACACCAGGCGGCCTTTATAGATCAGGCCGTAGCCTTTCGGCTGTTTCCCGTCATGTTCATGTATTTTTGGCAACCCGTTTGGAAAGTTATATTTCTGATGATAAACCGGGTGCGAAAAAGGCAATTCCACGAAACTCAGTTCGGGGAATACTTTCTTCATTTCCGGCCTCAGGTAGGGATCCATGCCGTAGTTATCATCTATATGCAAGAAACCTCCCGATTCAAGGTACAGGCGCAAATTTTTCGCTTCTGCATCGGTAAAACTGATCCTGCCATGCCCGGTAGCATGTACAACGGCATAGTTGAATAATTGGGCACTACCTACTTCGACCTGTGCTTCTTTGGTATCTATTTTGGTACCGAGATTCTGGTTACAAAAAGCCGCCAGGTTCTTGATAGAGGTAGGGTTAGCGTACCAATCGCCACCACCTCCATACACCAGTAAGCCAATCCGGAGTTGTTGTGCAAAACTCGTAAAGCTCCCTAAAACCAATAACAAACTACACAGTATTCTAACCATAATTTTTTGCATTAAAAACGGTACAGGCATATAAACCAGCGGTTTCGGTCCTTAACCTGTTAGGGCCAAAGCTAACCGCTTTAAAACCGGCATTCAAACTCATTGCAATCTCTTCTTCTGTAAAATCTCCTTCCGGGCCTACCAGCACCAAAGTATTTTTACCGGTTTCCAGGGCATTCGCATAGGAGTTACGTTCCAGCTCCGATTCACAGTGCGCTATGAATTTCTGAGAAAATAGTATATCGGAAGCGGGCAGTAATGCAGCCAAAGGCTGTGCTTCATGCAGCTGCGGCAGGTACACCTGCTGGGATTGCAGCATTGCCGATACTAAAATATTATGCAAACGCTCCGGGTTGATTTTATCTTTTTCTCCCCTTTTAGTCAAAACCGGGAAAATATGACTTATCCCCATTTCCGTAGCTTTTTCCAAAAGCCATTCGTTACGGCTTTTGTTTTTGGTAAAGGCAATAGCCAACCCAAATTGTGCCGTGGGTACAGCTTTTCTTTCAATAGCCTGCACATCAACCATCGTGCGCTTTCTTGCGGCACTTGTAATTATTGCGTTGGCACTTAAGCCCATTCCATTGGTCAATAGCAGCCCGGCCCCTTCTTTCATGCGCAATACCTGTGTGCAATGGTGAGAAGCCTCCTCATCAAGCTGGAAAGCACCGGTCTTCTCTTCTAATTGTTGCTGATAAAAATAAGGTAACATTAAATTGCTTTAACTAACGAAATTCATAAGTTACGGTCAGATTTTTCTCTTTTGAAAAAACACCTTTTTCCGTTTCCTGGACAATTACTTTCTTGCCGACATAGTAAGATAACTTTTGTTGCTTCTGCCGCAACAGCCCGTCTTCATTCGTCTCGGCATAGACTACATCTATTTTCCCGGAAATATTATCATAATTAATATCCAGTCGCTGTACAAACAGGTTAGGGTCTTTAGCCGTATAAGTCATTGTTGACATCTCTAAAAAGTTATCGTCAAAATTTTTATACTCATATTGGTTATAGAAAGACGGGCTGCTGATATCTGCGGCTCCGAATACTTTGTAAACCGTTGCCCAGTCGATATCAGCGATCGGTATAAAGGCGGAATCGATCTTGCCGTTTAAGTCAACTGTTTTTTTAATTACAACCGGGTCCAGCTTCCTGACATTATACTGATCGATCAGGAATTGGTTCATAGACCAGTAGGAGGTATCCGGGTTATACTCTTTGTCCGCTTTCGGATTACAGGCTGCCAGGAACAGCATAGCTATAATTAATGAAGTAAAATAAGTGCTAAAATTCATGTCGTTTATTAAAACAGTGAAGCGAATTTAGCAAAATTTCCAGCTATTGATGTAACTTTTGCAGGTTTAGACGGTCTAATTGCAAAAATTTATTAAGATGAAGCCCTTTTTTCTTATTTTAGTTTGTTCGCTGATCACATTTGGTGCTTTCGCACAAAGGTCAAACCGCAGTACTTTACACTTCCGGCTTAGTGACGGACAACCACTTGTCGTTACGATCAATGACCGGGATTATAAGAAAGTGAATACCCGTATCACGATTTCCGATGTTCCCGGAAGAAGGCAGCACATAAAGGCTTACCGGTTTCGTCCTTATGCTGATGGTAATGGCGGAAAAGCGGAACTGATCTACAGCGGCACCATAAAAATTGCCCCCGGATCGTCCTACGATTGTATTGTAGATATGAAAAGCAGGAAATTATTGGTTAAGGATCTTGGACCGGGTAACAGCCTGGCGCCGGCAGCTTATATGCCACCTCCTCCACCACCAGTGCCTGATTCCCGTAATGACGTGGCTATCGACCACAGCACTGATAACCTAAATATGGATGCCCGGCTGATCCAGTTGCAGCAAAACATTACCAATACCAAAGAAGACAGTAAGAAACTTGCCGCTGCAAAAAGCTTTGTCGCCAAGAATGGCACGACTACGGCTGAGCTCAAAACTATCGCTTCCTGGATCATGTTTGATGACAATAAAATGGAGCTCTTAAAATCTTCTTATAACAGCATAAGGGATAAACAAAACTTTGCTAACCTGAAAGAGGTGTTTACTATGCCGGAAGCACAAAAGGAATTTACACAATATGCAGCGCAGCTTAAGTGATTATTAATTGTTAATGGTTAATGATGAATTGTAAATGAGTGAATAGAGAAGAGTGAATAATGGGTGATGAGTGATGAGTGATGGGTGATGAGTGGATAGTGAAAAGTGAAAAGTGAAAAGTGATAAGTGATAAGTGATAAGTGATAAGCGATAAGCGATGGGTAGTAGATGATAAGTAATAAGTGAGAAGTGAAAGGTGAAAGGTGAATAATTATGGGTAGTAAGTGATAGGCAATGATGATAATAGTAATTCACAATTAACAATTGACCATTAATAATTAACCATTAAACCCGGTAGAAATTGTTTAATTTTAGTGGGTAAACAAAACACAATCATGTCTTTCAAAGAAACATTTAATCTCGACGGTGAGCAATTACTGCAAAAGATCAAGGAACTAATCAAAGATGGTAATGTTACCAAGATCAGTATCTCGGACAAAAACGATAAAGAGTTCATGAGCTTCCCGGTAAACGTGGGCTTACTGGGGCTTGTATTTGCCCCCATCCTTGCTGCGGTAGGTGCATTAGCCGCATTAGTTGCCGAGTGTAAGATTACCGTAGAACGTGACACCCCGGCCGGCGATGCTACAGGAACTACTGAACAGCAGGCTCCGGAAGAACCTCAATCTGGTATTTGAGCTAAAAAATAGATTTATAGCCTAAGTGCAAAAGTATACCCTTATATTTTTGCACTTATTGTTTTTGCGGCGATCCAGCCCGTGGTCCAGGCATTCTGAAAATTAAAGCCACCTGTTACCCCGTCAATATTTAATAACTCACCTGCGAAGTACAGGCCTTCATGGTGTTTGCTCTGCATGGTCTGGCTATCTACACCAGCAAGCTCTATCCCACCGGCAGTTACAAACTCTTCTTTAAAAGTAGTTTTACCACTTACTTTCATTTCCAGGGCGGTTACATTTTTTGCCAGTTTATTAAGTTGTTTGGCGGGTAAGTCTACCCATCTTTGCGCTTCTTCTATTTCTGAAAAAAGCAATAACAGGTCCCATAATCTTTGAGGGATCGGCAAGCCACTTATATTACTTAATTTCTGGTGCGGATGCTCCTGTTTATAGTTCATCAGGTGCTGCCGGAAGCTTTCTTCATTATAATGGCCCAACCAGTTGACCTGTACCTGGAAATTATAGTTCATCGCTGCCAGCTGAAGGGCCCCATAAGCACTGGTCTTTAAAATACCGGGCCCGCTTAAACCCCAGTGGGTAATCAGCACCGGACCGGATTCCTGCAACTTAGTGCCCAATATCTTCACGGAACCTTCAGGCACGGACAATCCCATCAAATCGGTTATAGGATTCCTGGGAATATTAAAAGTAAACAGTGAGGGTACCGGAGCTGCAATCTCATGTCCCAGTTTTTTCAACCAATCAAACATATCCAGTTTCGGGAAACCACCGGAGGCAATGATCAACTGATCGGCATGGATATCCTGGTGTCCTTTTATATGCAAGGTAAAGCCCTGCGTTTCCGGAACAATATCATATACATGCTGCCCGAGTCTTATATCTACCCCATTTTTACTTACGGCACGGGTCAATACATCAATCACCGACTGGCTGTCATCACTCACCGGGAACATACGGTTATCCGCTTCGGTCTTCAACTTTAAGCCCCGCTCAGCAAACCAGGCAATGGTATCGGGTACAAAAAACTGGTGGAAGGTTTTCTTGACAAACTTTTCACCACGAGGATATTTTTTGGACATAGCCGATATACTGTCGGAATTGTGCGTCACATTACAACGTCCACCGCCACTGATGCGCACTTTACTCAGGCATTTCTGGCTGCGCTCTAAAAGAATAATTTTTGTACCGCTCGTCTTGACGATATTGGCGGCACAAAAGAACCCGGCTGCACCCCCCCCTACTATAACTATTGTTTGCCCCATTTCTTTTTTATTTTTCCGAAATTGCTTCCAGGCTTGCTTTTGCCGCTGCTATGGTTGCGTCCAGGTCGGTATAAGTCAGGGCATTGTTCAGGAACCAGGATTCAAAAGCGGATGGTGGCAGGTAAATACCCCGTTTAAGCATTTCATGGAAGAACCTGTTGAATAAAGCATTATCAGCCGCAGCTGCGCCTGCAAAATCGGTAACAGGTTTTGCAGAAAAATGTATGCTGATCATGCTCCCTTTCTGGTTGATCACATAAGGTACACCAGATTCCGACAATACCTTATCTAATCCCTCTTTTAAATAAATGGTTTTTGCTTCCAGTTCTTTATAAATACCCGCATCGGCTTTCAGTTCTTGCAACAAGGCGATACCGGCAGCCATGGCTAAAGGGTTACCACTTAAGGTACCGGCCTGGTATACACTACCTAAAGGAGCGATATGTTCCATAATTTCCTTTTTACCCCCAAAAGCGCCTACAGGCATTCCTGCACCAATGACTTTACCATAACAAACCAGGTCGGCATCAATGTTTAAGACTTCCTGGGCACCGCCAGCCGCCATGCGGAAACCGGTCATCACCTCATCAAAGATCAATACCATACCATTTTCGATACAGATTTTTCTTAACCCTTCAATAAACCCTTCCTGGGGCAGGATACAGCCCATATTGCCGGCAATAGGTTCTATAATGATGGCCGCTATTTCGTCTTTATGCTCCGCCACCAATTGCATTACAGCGTCCAGGTCATTATAGGGAGCGGTAAGCGTGTCCTGGGCATTCGCAGCGGTTACGCCGGGAACCGCCTGTATATTGAAGGTAGCCAGACCAGAGCCTGCTTTTACCAGGAACATATCGGCATGACCGTGATAACAGCCTTCGAACTTAATAAACTTGTTGCGCCCCGTATACCCCCGTGCTAAACGGATGGCCGACATACAAGCCTCGGTACCGCTATTCACCATACGTACCAGGTCAATATTCCGGGTCATGGACCTGATCAACTCTGCCATTTCGATTTCCAGCAAAGTAGGTGCACCAAAGGAAGTAGAATCTTCTGCTTTTTGCTGGATGGCTGTAATTACCGGTTGATAGGCATGCCCCAGGATCATCGGGCCCCAGGAAGCGATGTAATCGATATACTTTTGTCCGTCTTCATCGTAGAGATACGCGCCTTTTGCTTTCGCGATAAAAACCGGCGTACCGCCAACTGATTTAAATGCTCTTACCGGGGAATTAACACCACCGGGAATACTTTGTTGCGCACGTTCAAACAGGGATTTAGAGGAAGTATATTCGTACATTTTTCAGATTTTTTATTGCCGACAAAAGTACACATAAAAAAATCACCTTTACCAGGTGATTTTTTCAGGACAAGTCCCTCATTAAAGGACCGCTCTACAATATTTTCAGGCAATTAACATTCCGGAAGTGCTAATGAAACATTGGTGGCCAGCCCGCCGTCCGCAGTCTCTTTATATTTATGGTTCATGTCCAGCGCAGTTTCCCACATGGTGTTGACTACATTATCCAGAGATACTTTGGCATTGTCGGGATTGCTTTGCAGGGCTAATTGAGAAGCGGTAATCGCTTTGATCGCGCCCATAGTATTCCGTTCAATACAAGGCACCTGTACCAATCCGGCAACAGGATCACAGGTAAGGCCCAGGTGATGCTCCATGGCAATCTCAGCGGCCATCATACATTGACGGGCACTACCGCCCAGCATTTCGGTCAATGCGGCGGCGGCCATAGCAGAAGACACGCCTATCTCTGCCTGGCAGCCCCCCATAGCGGCAGAGATGGTAGCCCCTTTTTTGAAAATAGAGCCGATCTCTGAGGCGCATAACAGGAAATGATAGATCTTATCTTCATCATCCCCGTTACAGAAAGTAATATAATACATTAATACCGCCGGGATCACGCCTGCAGCACCGTTGGTAGGCGCCGTCACTACCCTGCTGAACGAAGCATTTTCTTCATTAACGGCTAAGGCAAAACAGCTCACCCAGTCTAAAATATAAAGAAAAGTAGAAGGCTGCGCTTTAATATGCTCCAGCCATTGCTCATAATTTTCGTAAGCTTTATCTTTTAATAAGCGCTTATTTAAGCGTGCTGCCCTACGGCTCACATTTAATCCGCCTGGTAAAGTTCCTTCGATATGACAGCCCCTGTAGATGCAATTACGCATTGTATCCCAGATGCGCATAACGCCGGCCTTTGTTTCGGCTTCTGTTCTCCAGGCATGTTCATTTTCCTGTACTATTTCAGAGATGCTGAGTCCTGTTTTGATGCACCAATGCAGCAAATCTTTTGCATTATCTACAGGGAAGGCCAACTCAACCTCTTTACTACCACTATTATTCTGTCCTTCCTGCACCACGAAGCCGCCACCTATGGAATAATAGGTATCCGCGATTTGCTCCCCATTTTTGAAGGTGCATAAAAAGGTCATGCCATTAGGATGAAAAGGAAGGCTTTCTTCCATCATGAAAATGACATCTTCTTTGGGTTGAAAAGGGACGGAATGCTCCTGCCCCAGAAATATCTGTCCTTTTGCCGCAATATCATCGATAGTAGGATAGATAAGGTTGACATCAAAAGTGACCGGGTCTGCCCCGAATAAGCCGAGAATTACCGCTACGTCCGTACCATGCCCTACACCAGTCTTTGCTAAAGAGCCATACAAGAGGCATTGGACTTTTTCCACCTGCTCCAGCCCCGGGTTTGCTCTCAATTTGTCTAAAAATTGTAAGGCTGCTCTCCATGGACCCAAAGTATGTGAAGAACTAGGACCAACCCCAATCTTAAACATCTCAAACACCGAAATATTTTCTCTATTGCTCAAAGCTATTGTATTTTACCAAAGTCAAAAATAAGGAATTTATGACATTAAAAGGAACATTGTCCTATAGCATTGTTTTTAACACAAAATAATAAAAATTACTCTTTATTTATTAAGATAAAATTTTGAAGAAAGGATAGTCAATTTACATAAACTTAATAATTTCACATTAAAATATTCATTTATTTCCAAATATTCTAAGATCTATCTATCAATGTCAAAAGCTTAATTTTTAGTTGATATTCTTATCTAATTTATCTAGTATTTCTTTATCTAATTCAATATCAAACTTTCTTGCAAATAGTTTATTGGTAGGTTGATTGTATAATTCAGTATAATCATTAATTCTGAAAGTCACTGGAAGATCACAATTTTTTCGAGTCCAATTTACATAAGTTAAACTCTCTTCATTAATTATATCATTTCTTGATTCAAAAAGATACTTGATAATAGATTGAAAAAAGAATTCATCTGGTATATTTGAAAATTTAAAAAATTCATACAAATCAATTTTATTATTATTAATAAAATTATAAATTTCGTTTAATTGATTAATATTCATTGCCCACCACTGTGACCCACCATAGAATTTCATCGGTATTTTTAATTTACGTTTTTTAAAAATAATTTTATAAAACGTTTTAATATCTAAATTCCCTTTAATTAATCGTTTAACAGCATTTAAAGAAAAACCTTTTAACAATACAAAATGCCCTCTTCTTGAACTTAAATTAATTCTATAATAATCAATTCGTAAATTAAATGTATTCCAAACTTGAAACGCATCTCTCAAATTAATAAAAATCTTATCCTTATTTTCAGCTATAAATGTATTAATAAATTGCTTTGATTTAATTGGATAATCGTTCCCACTTAATAAAATACAATAACCTTTATCATTATGCTTAATAACATTTTCTATTAGATTTAAGGTTGCTTTAATTATATTAAAATCTCCCCAAATACAGTCAATACGCTCTTTTATAAAATAAACATTTTCCATATCTTCGATATGGCTAAAATGACTAATATCAGATTTTAAATCTAAGTGAATATAAAACAAACTATCTCCATCATTTAATGCATTAATTTGTCTTTCAAGTTGTTCAGGGGATTTATGAACTAAAAGTAAATAAATTTTTGGCATGAGTCATTTTTTAATTCAAATTGAAGATCAGCATTCTATTGGAATAATACTAAATAATCAATGTATCAAATTTAGTTGCAAATGTATATTTTTAAAGCTATATTTTCAAGCCCTTTACCTGCTCTTATTTTGTCTAAAACATTGTAAAGTCGCTCTCCAGGGGCCTAAAGTATGTGAAGAACTGGGGCCTACCCCAATTTTAAACATATCAAATACTGAAATATTCTTTCTGCTACTCAAAGTTGTTTCGTTTACCAGGCCAAAAATAGTAAAGTTAGGACAATAAACAATCGATAAGCAATGCCAGCTGTTAAGCTATAATAAAGATAGTCACTCCTTTACCGGAATGACTATCTACAGGCAAGCGAAATAAAAGATTTTTACCCCTTATTCTTTTACAAAGGTGCTGCTTCCTAAACGTACCCCATCTTTATCCGTAAAGTAGATAATGTAAGCGGAGGCTGCTAAAGCACTAATATCAATTTTATTATTCCCTTTCTGTACGCTACCACTTGATACCATTTTCCCATGTACGGAAAACATCTGGATCGTAGTGGCAAGCGGTGCATCGATATTCAATTGCCCGGAAGCCGGGTTAGGAAATACCTTAAGTTGCGCTCTGAATGCTTCATGACTGGTAACGCTCACTAATTGTGATAAATTGTACTCTTCAGACGTTACGGTACAATCGCCACCGGTAACGCTTACCGTGTAAACAGCCAGTACATTCGTTGCATAAGTAGCGTTTGTGGCACCGGCAATTACCGCACCATTGCGGTACCATTGATAAGTAGCAAAAGGACCGCCGCTAACGGATAAGGTATAGGTACCATTATTAGCCTGATGGGATACTACCGGCTCCAGGTGCGTCACATCAATGGTTACACTTTCGCAACTGCCCGAACAACCATTAACCGCTTTTACATAATAAGTTGTTGTCGTAGAAGGCACGATTTCCAAAGAAGCCCCGGTCCCGATAGCAGTACCGTTACAAGCGCCTGTGGTCCATTCCCAACCGGTTGCCGTGCCCAGGCTACCCGTTACCGTAAGGGTAACGGTATCTCCAAAACAAACAGCACTGGCGGAAGCGGTCATGCTTTCCAGTTTTTCGCATAGATCGTATTTAATCGCATAGTTAGGCCATGGTCCAGAATTGCCTGTAGGTGCGGCTGTATAAGAACCGTAAACGGTATTTGCTTTATCAATTGCCAAGCCAACACATTTTGCCCGGTGCTGCGCTGCCGGCTGTACGCCCAGTACTGACCAGGCGGTACCATCGTAGCGCATTACCGTCATATAATAACTGCTGTCGATATCCGTATAAGCTACAATAGGCTGATCATCCTTTCCTAATGCCATAACCCCATAGCGGTATTGATTTGCATAACTGGACTCTCCTACCTGGCTTACCGTAAAACCGGCATTCCCGATATTTACCCAGTCGGTACCATTAAATTCTTTTACAGACATTTTTTCAATAGAATTGGCATCAGAATAGCCCGCTACTGGTGTACCGTCAGATTTTAGTTCCAGTGACAGGTTTTTGGAACTGGAGGTGGTCACGTTACTACCCACCAACGCCCAGGTATTATTGACAAACTTCTTGACGTTTACCCAGCCGCCCAAACTTGCATCCGTATAAGCACAATAAACATTGCCGGAAGCATCGACTTCGACCTGAGTGATTCCGGCCTCGCCGGTGGACATGGGTGTCCCTACCATCTGCCAAGCAGTGCCGTCAAATTTCATTACGCTAGCTTTACCATTCATGCCAGTGGCATAGTTGACAAAAGATACATAAGGCAGGTTATCCGGGCCAAAAGCAAGGTCCGGTAAGGCACTGTTACCGGGCGTAAATTTCGCGATACCTACATTCACCCAGGCGGTACCATCAAACTTCTTCAAAGTAAGCTTTGTGGAACCGGCAGAACCATCACGGAATAAGACATGCGGAACATTGGCCCTGTCGACTTTCATAACGATATACAGCGCACTTCCCTCAGAAGGATTGGTTCCTACTGCTTCCCAATCAGTACCGTTAAATTTTTTGATCTTTAGTTTAGAGCCATCCGAGAGGTCGGAGTAGGCTACAAAAGGTACATTATTGGTATCAACTGCTATCGAAGAATAGTCGCTGCTACCATTTACCATACCATCATTGGCGCCCAGGCCCTGCCATGGCGCCTGTGCATACAAAGCGCTACCTGTGGTAGCCAGCATCGCGGACAAAAGTCCCTGGAGTAAAATTTTGTTCATTTTCATGTTTGTTTAAATTATTTAGGGTGTTAATAATGATTATTCACAGGTATAACCCATAAGGGAGTAATTATTTTCATTTCGCTGGTTCGAAGTAATTAAAACCTTTACTTTATTAAAAATCTATTTTAAAATAATTGTCAATTACGAAATTGTTATTATTTTCATCTGGATTACCTTAAAGATCCCAGCATGTATAAGAAGAAAGATGATGTAAACGAACTGGTACTAGCGCTCAGCAACGGAGAACAGCGGCACTTCCACCATTTATACAATACAGAATGCAGTGCCGATAAGCCCTCCAATTTCTGGGTATTATATGAGGCTATAAAAGCTGGAAAAAGTCAATTACCAAACTTAAAATTAGAGGCCCGGGCGGTCACTTCCGGTAAGCGGCTTTTGTATGACAACCTGCTGAAAAGCCTGAGATCGCTGCATGAAAATGCTTCTATAGACATTAGTATCCAGAATTTACTGACGAATGTGGAACTGCTCTACAATCATAGCCTGGCGGAACAGGCAAGGCTGATGTTATACAAAGCATATACCCTTGCGGTTAAACATGAGAAGTTTGGTTTACATATACAGGTCCTGGATTGGGAAAAAAGATTAAACATCGTAATCACCCAAAATACCCGAACCATTGACGTACTGATGGAAGAAGAGCGCGCTGTGATTGAAAAGATGATGCAGATGAAAAACCTGGAAAGTATTTATAGCCATATCCTTACCCTAAAAAGGCAGTATGGCTATGCCCGCGGAGCAGTAAAAGCTATCCTGGACCGGGAAACGATACAATCCAGCCTCATGCCGGACCTGGACGACTGCCTGAGCAAAAAAGCGGTTTATTACTACAACCTGATCCTTGCCGTCTATTACTGGATGACTTTCGAGCATGAACCCGCCTTTCAACACAGTAAACAGTTGACCCGGACCAATGAATGCAATGTTTTGCCCAACGATTATATCAGCGGCCTGCTGCAGCATATTACGTCTTCGGTATGCGTGATCCGCTTTGATGAAGCTATTGCCACTATTAGCCAGAGCGAGCAATACATCAATGAAAATAAACTCAACCAATCGCTGCCTTTTACTCATTTGATGTTGACCTATCATTCTATCTACAAGATGATCGTATATAATTATATGGGGGACACTACAAGACTTCAATCAATTGTGACGGAAACCGAGCGCTTATTACAGGTACATCAACAGTCTTTACCCTTTACCAACCGGCAGGTTATACTAGCTAATTTAATGAACAGCTACCTGGGATTGAATGAAATGGATAAATGCGAAAATGCCTGGGATCAACTATTTAATAAGCAATCCAAAACGATCAGGTTGGATATTTACGGGGACCTTTACCTGTTTCGTTTATTCCTTTTGCTACAGGATAAAAATTTCTCTGTATTGTATTCTGCCGCACAGTCTGCCTTTAAATTTTTCAAAAAGCATTTTGACGAGAGTCATCAATTTGAACTGGAGCTGTCGCTGGCCAATAAACTGAAAAAAGACTTAAACCTGGAAAAATCTAAAGTTTTTAATAGTACCCTGTTGGAATTAAAAACGATGCTACTGCACTATATAGCTCAATTAGCCGCTCCTTTTGGCTTCCAGGAGCATTACACCCGGTATGTTATCTGGGCAGATGCTTTGATTGAAAACAGGCCTTATTCCGTAATGGCACAAAGATGGTATGCTACGGTCCAAAAATAATCCCTGCCTTCATCTTGTTAAAAATCAGGTTTGCTATACATATAAGCGTGTATATAATCCAAATTTTATTTTGAATATGTTTTTTTTTATCTCAAATTCACTACCTTTGCAGCCTAAAATTATAAATATTTAATAAAACCGTTATGGCAGATTTACGCTTACAGCGCAACTTTGGTATTGCCGCTCACATTGATGCCGGTAAAACTACGACTACTGAACGTATCCTTTACTACACTGGTGTTAATCACAAAATCGGTGAGGTACACGAAGGTGGAGCAACAATGGACTGGATGGCTCAGGAGCAAGAGCGTGGTATCACTATTACTTCAGCAGCAACAACTTGTTTCTGGAAATTCCCAACAGTTCAGGGTAAAGCAACTCCTGACGCGAAACAATATAAATTTAACATTATCGATACTCCCGGTCACGTTGACTTTACTGTAGAAGTAGAGCGTTCTATGCGTGTATTGGATGGTCTTGTAGCTTTATTCTCTGCGGTTGACGGTGTTGAGCCTCAATCTGAAACTGTATGGCGCCAGGCTAACCGTTACCGTGTACCACGTGTGGGTTTTGTAAATAAAATGGACCGTATCGGTGCTGACTTCTTAATGGTAGTACAGCAGGTACGTGATATGTTAGGTGCAAAAGCTGTTCCTTTACAATTACCGATCGGTGCTGAAGATAACTTCAAAGGTGTGGTAGATTTGATTACGATGAAATCTATCGTATGGGATGACGCTACTCAAGGTATGACTTACACTGAGGGTGAAGTTCCTGCGGATATGCTGGAAGAAGCTAATCAATACCGTGCTGAATTAGTAGAAGCGGTTGCTGAGTATGATGATCAATTGATGGAGAAATTCTTCGAAGATCCTAACTCAATTTCTGAAGCTGAAATTCATGAAGCGGTAAGAAAAGCAACGATCGACCTGAGCATTATCCCAATGCTGTGTGGTTCTTCTTACAAGAACAAAGGTGTTCAAAAAATGCTGGATTGCGTGATCCGTTACCTGCCTTCACCAGTAGATGTTGAAGCGATTGAAGGTACAGATCCTGATGATCCGGAAACAAAATTATACCGTAAACCAGATGCAAAAGAACCATTCGCTGCCTTGGCGTTTAAAATCATGACAGACCCATTCGTAGGTCGTCTGGCGTTCTTCCGTGCTTACTCTGGTCACTTAGACGCGGGTTCTTATGTACTGAACGTACGTTCCGGTAAAAACGAGCGTATTTCCCGTATCATGCAGATGCACGCTAATAAGCAAAACCCGCTTGATTTTATCGAAGCAGGTGATATCGGAGCAGCAGTTGGTTTTAAAGATATCAAAACCGGTGATACGCTTTGTGATGAAAAACACCCTATCGTACTGGAAAACATGTTCATTCCAGAACCGGTAATCTCTATCGCTATCGAGCCTAAAACTCAGGCGGATGTTGATAAAATGGGTATGGCAATCGCTAAATTGATTGAAGAAGATCCTACATTACGTGTAAAAACTGACGAAGATACCATGCAAACGGTATTAAGTGGTATGGGTGAATTACACCTGGAGATCATCCTGGATCGTATGAAGCGTGAGTTTAAAGTAGAAGTGAACCAAGGTGCGCCTCAGGTTGCTTATAAAGAAGCATTCACTGCTCAGATCTCTCACCGCGAGGTGTTCAAAAAACAATCTGGTGGTCGCGGTAAATTCGCGGATATCCAGTTCGAGATCGGACCTGCTGATGAAGCGTTCTTAGCTGAAGGAAAAGGTACTTACCAATTTATCAACGATTTATTTGGTGGATCTATCCCGAAAGAGTTTGTACCTGCAATTATCAAAGGTTTTGAATCTTGTATGACTTCAGGTGTATTGGCAGGTTTCCCTGTAGAGCACATGAAAGTTCGTGTATTTGATGGTTCTTTCCACCAGGTCGATTCAGACTCTATGTCTTTCGAATTGTGTGCTAAGCAAGGTTTCCGTACTGCTGGCCGTATGGCTAAGCCAGTTATCCTTGAACCAATCATGAAAGTTGAGGTATTGACTCCAGACCAATACATGGGTGATGTAACCGGTGACTTGAACCGTCGTCGCGCTATGCTGGAAGGTATGGATACCCGTAACAACTTACAGGTAATCAAAGCAAAAGTTCCGTTGAGCGAAATGTTTGGTTATGTAACTCAGTTACGTTCATTATCTTCTGGTCGTGCCTCTTCTACCATGGAGTTCAGCCACTATGCTCAGGCGCCTAGAAATATCGAGGACGAAGTAGTCGCAAAATCTAAAGGTCGCAAACAAGAATCTGAAGATTAATTTGTTGCTATCTTTTTAAGATAATCATTGTAAGAAAGCTACCTTAACCGGTAGCTTTCTTTATTTTTAGCCTCCGCATAAACAAACTCATCATTTATGCACTGATACAGTCCAATCATAATTACCCCATGATAAAAAGGCTCCCCAAGCAGCAATACAAATATTTTAGTCATTAAAGCGATCCTTAATGGGTAGCTTTAGTTACTTTTGTCACGGCAATCCCACAGGCTTAGCTCATGAAGTATTACAAACTATTTATAGATATAGATGGCACCAAAACTCAATATGATGCCGTATCTGATATTTTAGGGCTAACTCCTTTTTCAGACGATGAGTCAGAAGAAGATTTTAACCTATGGATGTATTTAAAAGAACAAGCTGAAGGCGACCCTTATTACGATTTTATAAATAATTTTTTACACATTCTTGAGCCCAGGTTCCAGGCACTATCGGAAATTGGCATTACGAATGAACATATTTTATTCTGGTTTGTTTATGAATATGAACATCAATGTGGTATGTTCTTTAACCCAAAAGAGATGTTACGTCTCGGGCAGCATGGTATTCATTTAAATATTGATTGCCACGAAGTACTTACCCCTGAAAGTTAAACTGATCAAAACCAGTAAGTTTTATATTTTATCCATGACCAAAAAACACGTTTATACTTTCCTCCAGATCATTATTTTTATGGGCCTTGGCTTAGGTCTTATCTATTGGCGCTATACTGAAATGAGCTCCGAAAGTAAAGATGCAATGACGGAAGCTTTCAAAAATATAAAATGGTGGATATTGGCCCCTATTGCCGTAGTCGGCTTTCTATCACATTACTTCAGGGCGCTAAGATGGAAGATCCTGTTGAAAACAGTAGCCATTGAGCCGAGTACGGCTAATACTACTTTTGCCGTACTGATCGGTTACCTGGCCAATACAGTCGTGCCGCGTTTGGGGGAGGTAGCCAAATGTACGGTTTTAGCCAAATATGAAAATACAGCACCGGACAAGGCCATAGGTACTATTATAGGGGAAAGAGCGTTTGATATGATCTCCCTGTTGATCGTAATGCTATTGGTATTATTGTTTGAAAGAAATATTGCTTTCACTCTATTGCATGATTACTTCGGCAAATATTTTCATGATGGTACTGCCATCATCTGGAAGCCGGTGACCATTGCTATTGTAGTAATACTTGCAGGCATAGCCGCTTTTATTTTCCTGCTCAAAAAATTGAAAAATACAAAGGTCGGCAATATCATTCAGCGCCTGGGCGACGGAATCGCCTCTGTATGGCGTATGAAAGCCCGCGGGGCCTTTTTGGGTTATACTTTCCTGATCTGGCTGATGTATACCCTGATGGTGTATATCGGTTATTTTTCGCTGGAGCCTACCACGGGCCTGGGTATGGCCTCCGCACTGGCGATCATCGCCTTCGGTAGTATCGGTATGATCGTTACACCGGGTGGCATTGGCACCTACCCATTGATCGTAGCGGGAGTGTTGCTGCTGTTTGGCATCAACGAAGGTGTGGGCATGGCCTTTGGCTGGATCTGCTGGGGCGTACAAACGGTTTTAGTACTTATTTTAGGATTAGCTTCTTTAATTTTATTACCTATTGTAAATGGAAAACGTAACACACAACAAGCTGGATAATATAAAATCCAAGATCGTATCGACTACACAGCTCACCCGCCTGGTAGCCGGCTGGAAAGTAAAAAGCTATAAAATAGTTTTTACAAACGGAGTTTTTGATCTCCTACACCAGGGGCATATTGCCAGTATCGCTTTAGCGGCACAGGAAGGCAATAAACTCGTTGTAGGCATCAATTCCGATGCTTCTGTAAAAAGATTGAAAGGGGCAGACCGCCCGGTGAATGATGCCATGAGCAGGGCTTTAGTGCTTGCATCCATGCAATACGTAGATGCCGTGTGCATTTTTGATGAAGATACGCCACTTGAACTGATCAAGGCGGTAGAGCCGGATGTGATTGCCAAAGGCGGAGATTATACACCGGAAACAGTGGTTGGTCATGATTTAGTAAGCGGCTATGGCGGTAAAACGGTTATTATTCCTTTGGTGGAAGGGTTTTCGACTACGGGAACCATCAACAAACTAAATAATAAATAAACGCCACTGTTATCCCACTTTTGCGGCCGATAAAGGAAAAGAATGCAATAACGGAATAATGATTCCCCGGCATTACTTCAAATGCACTAAACTAATAGAAAGGGCCTGCGATTGAATTGCAGGCCCTTCTCTTAAAAGCTACTTTTTCTTTTCGCTTTTTTGTTCTTTCTTATTATTTGTTGCATCATCCCCTTTGGATAATTGTTCCTCGTTGGCCCTGCTATCCAGGTCATCTTTATTCTGAGGACGTTTGTTCGTCTGTTCGTTCACTTTGGCTTTATCCGCCTGGTTTTTATTCGCTTCCATAAAATTAATTTTTTGATTAATAATATACCTGCGTTGTTTCATTCAGCACTATAAATTTACGCATAAGCTACAAGCATATTTTCTTTTTAAATAAACTTTAAGAAGCAACAAAAAACATAAGCCGCTCTTTGAAAGAACGGCTTATATTGACTATTTTAAAATTTCCAGTTTCCGGGTCACCGTTCCTTCTTCAAATTCAATGCGTATATTATACATGCCGGAAGCCATATTTGATACATCAATCCCGTGTATTGTATTGCTATTTACCGGTATCGTACGTACCACTTGTCCTAAAACATTAATAATATTCAATTGTTTTAATTGGTAAGGACTATTATTTTCTAACCTGAAATACTGCGCTGTCGGATTAGGGTATAATTTCAGGTCCTCGTTATTTAGCTTAAGATCATTCACTCCTGTACTAGCCGGTATACTTATTACTGTAGTTACCGTATCATGGCCGCAATCGTTGCTTACGATTAAGCTTACGGTGTAGCTTTGCGCGCTGGGGCTGGCGGGGTAAACGTAGGTTGGGTTTTGCAGTGCAGAAGTGCCGCCACCACTACCAAAGCTCCAGGCATAAGTAGTTACATTTTGAGGATTTACCGCCTGGAAGGCCACGGTTGGTGCTGCAGTAAGATTAGCTGAAATCGTGTCTACAGTAGCAGGCTGTTTAATAATCGCTCTAATTTCCTGGCGTGGGCTGCTTTCACAGGTACCGGTTTTCGCGGTAATATAGTAGCTTGTGGTAGCGCTTAAAGCCGGTGTTGTATAGGTATTACCTGTAGCCAAAGCAGTACCTCCGGTAGCAGCAGCATACCATTGAATAGTTGCACCGGCAGAAGCAGTAGCGTTTAATTCAACCGTACCGGCACCGCATCTTGAACTATCAGGATGGCTCAGAATGGCCGGTGTGGTACAAAGTGTAGTAAAGGTAGTCACCGGCGACCAGGCACTGGTGTCATTAGGGCCGCAAATGGCTCGTACATAATAATCGTAGGTAGTAGATGAGCTCAGCGGCGGATTTAGCGTATAAGGTTTGGTAGCCGTTAATAGAGCGGTGCCGCCTGTTGTTACATTAAAACCTGTAGGCCCGTATTTGATCTGCCATTGAGCAGGTGTGCCGGATTGGGTCCAGTCCAGTACCGCAGTAGTAGCCGTAACACTACCGGCAGAAGGCGCTGTAGGAGCGGCACACAGTGGCGTGCTGCCGGTATAAGTGATCCGGATATCGGCTAACAGGTAAGCGTAAATCGTTGTCATATTATGGTTCAAAGGAGGATCTGTATTGTCCACTAAAGTTTGGGTGGAGCGGTTGGTGATGCCGGCATTTCCGGTCATCCGTTGGAAACTGCCCGATCCGCCATAATCTGACTTAACCATGATCAAAAGGTTGTCCGCGGTATAGTTAAAAGGCGTGCTTAAAGCCAGCATTTTCCAGCCTATAGTTCCGTCCTGTGTGGTATTAGCGTCCAGTAATGGCGTTAACCCGTCTGTATAAGTGGTAGCATTCCAGGCGATACCTGTAGTCAAGGTTGTAGACGGGGTTGTACGCATGTAGATTTTTGTCGGCTTGGTCCTCGCAGTTGATGCCTGCCCCAGGTAATATTCGATGTTAGTAATATTGCCGGTAAACCCAAGTTCTGACTGCAGGTAGATATCTGCATTACGCTGATAACCGTAACCCTGGGTCATAGCACAATAAGGTTGGGGGCTGGAAGTGGTTCCTACAGTTATTGTAGGGTCTATTGTAACCGGGAATACCCTGTTGGGTGCTTTAAGCCAGTTAGCAGGCACCTGATTAGCTACCATAATTCCACCAGGCACAAAAGTAACCTGGAATCGGCCTTTGTAAATATTTTGATCGAAACTTGCCTGTTGCTCCGCTGTACGTTTATTTTCCGGCAAGGCTAAAATCGTTAAGGCTTGTTCTTTAGTTAAAGTATGGTCATACACCAAGATATTTCCAAAATTTACCTGTTCTGCCATACCGGGTATACTTACAGAAAAGTGGGCCGCTTCAAAATCGGAGGAAACCGTTGCGCCATTTTCATCAATTATTTTCCAGCCATTTTTTAAAGGAACAAATTGTTTCAGTTCCAGAAGTCCGCTGACGCTTAAGTTATTGATATCCGCATTTAAAGTATGAATGATGGTATTATTTTCAACCCCACCATTGATTACCTCAAACTCTTCCGTCATGTTGGGATAGATATTGGGATACTGCACACTATTAGCTCCTGAGCTAAGACTGGCATTAGCGGTTTGAGCACTATAATGTTTTACCGTAATAGTACCTTCTTTATAGCTTACAGCCGGTTGATGCCACCATTCAAAAGACTGGCCCCCGGGCGCTATTAATTTGAGCGAGTTTTGCGCGGTAGCCGGGAAATAGCTTTTTACTTCATTGGTAAGATTGACAAAAGCGTAAGGGCCGGCATTAGCTACGATAGCCATATCGCGGTCCTGCCAGGCCCCGTTACCGTCCCGATAATGTATACCGCCAGGCATAACCTGTGCGGTGAAAGAGCCATTCGCATTACGAAAATGTTTGGTAGTAGCATTTCTTTTTTCCAGAATTTCCTGGTTAGGGGCGTAGCCTTCGAAAACGCCTCCTTTTTGCCATTGCTGATTTGCTTTGGAAACAGCTCCTAGAGGTTGCTTTTTCCCTTCGTGGGCAGCAGCTCTCTGCTGTGCGTAGCTGCTGCCTGCGGGTAACAAGCTCAAACAGGCGACCCATACCAAGTTGCTTAGGTTGATGTGTTTTTTCATGATAAAAATTTAAAAGGGTTAATGATGCTGTTTCCATAATATAAAACAGTTCATAAATATAAATTTTTAAAATGAATAATGCAAGCAGCCAGATCAGCTAACTTTTTCGGGAGCGTGCCCCTACCTCCGAAGTAATTTACTCGTAAGCACTACCTTATTTTATTAACCAGGAACTCCATGCCCAGGAACTCAGAAGCGGTTACGATCGAGGTCATGGCTACACCAAGTACACCATGCAGGTTCACATTCTGACCGGTCAGGTATAAATTGGGAATACGCGTTTTGGTGGAGAAGCTTGTGGCCGCATAATGATGAACATCTTTTAGAATGCCGTACAAACTGCCGATACCCGAGCCCTGGTAATCCCTGTAGGTTAATGGTGTCGCTATTTTAGTGCTCTTATTAAATTGTCTGAGCTCCGGGAAACGTTCTGCAATCTTGTCCAGCAACTGTTCTGCTTTTTCTTGCTTATAGCGTTCATAAGCCTCGCTGCGCTGCGCGGAAGCAATAGTATTATTAAAAGTGGCCGTCCAGGTATCAAAGTCATGGGCCTCTATATAGGTTAATATAGATACGGATTCCGCATAACCCTTGTTGCTTGCGTCTTCAGTATAATAAATGGAATAATTTACAGGAAATGACTTTTGCAGTTTTTCTATTGTAGCGAGCGGATTACCCAAGTTCCAGTTGACATTATAATTTTTATAGGCCACTTTCCCAGGTTCTAAAACGATATTTACCATCAGGCAGGCGATACTTTCCTGTGCATTATGGACCCGGTTTTTATATACTTTTTTAAAAGCACTTTCCTCCTGCACTAAACCTAGTGTCTCTTTAGGATGAATGTTCGAAATAAATTGATCCGCATAAAATACATTGCCGGAATCACAGTGCGCTGCTATGATTTTTCCATTTTCATATTGCAGGCTGCTTACTTTTTCATGCCGGTAAATGGTACCGCCATGTGCCTGCAGTTCTTTCCACAAATATTTTGCAACCTGTGAAGCGCCGCCCTCACAACGCCAGGAGCTGTCAATATAACTCTTAGAAACGAGTACATGGGTAGCCCAGGAAGTAAAACGCCGGTCACCGGCATAAAGAATGCTATTACCTGTTATTACAGATTGCAGCAATGGGCTAGCTCCGGTTTCCTCCAGTACTTTAGATAAGCTCAACTGTTCATAAGGCAATTTTTCACTACCCTCCCCCAACCTTAAATTATATAAAGGATAAGCCTCTGCGGTCTCTTCTAAAAAATCACAATACTTAGTAATGGCTACTGATTCTTCCGGAAATTGCGCGAGCAGGCTTTCTTTATAACCCGCTTTACCCTGCCCTAACCGGAATGCGCGGTCTTCCTGTTCCAATAAAACCTGGTCGAAACAATCATTGTCCAGCTGTTTTAATTTCAGGCGCGACATAATCCCGGCATAATCAAATATGCGGTTCAGTACTTCACTATCTCCCAGGGCACCGATATAATGCACTGCGCTGTCAAATACTTTTTTATCAAAAGAAAAAGTCTGGAGACAACCACCCACCTGCTTATTCTGTTCCAGTATAGCTACATCATAGCCTTCCTTCGCCAGGAACACCGCCGTTAACAGGCCGCCTAAACCGGAACCGATAATCACAATCTGATGTTGCACCAATACTTAAATATTATGAACCGCTAACTTACATTAAAGATTTAAGGTAATGAAGATTATTTAGGCTTCTTTGCCGCAAACAGGTCATGTGTATAATCCAGCAACTCTTTACCTCCTATAGCGCCATGACCGGGAATCACGCGCTTAACACCGGGATAAGCCTGCTTTAATTTAGTTATAGTTCCCGGCCAGCTGGCGGTATCGGCATCTCCCAGATACCCCTTATCTGCATCCAGCTCTTTGACCAGGCAGCCGCCAAACAAAACAGAGTCTTTAGTAAAATAACCGACTGTATTATCACGGGTGTGTCCTGCGCCGAAATAGCAGGCTTCAACCTGTGCGCCGTTGAGGTCGAATTGGTATACACTGTCAAAGCCGTTTTCGGGCACGAACAGTTGTTTTTGTTGGGTAACAGAGATCGTCTTATTCCCTGCATAGGATGGTATGGAATCGTCCCTGAAAGCACCGGCACCACCGAGGCAATCTTCATGAAAATGCGTAACCACAAGGGCCACCGGTTGCGCCTTCAACTCCTCTTTTATCCAGCGGATGAGTACGGCTGATGTTGAATCAGTTGTTGTCGCGTCAAAGATGACCGCTTTGTCGCCATTAACCGCGATCATTCCGTTACAGGGTACCTTACCATAATCATTAGTAGCCAGGTAGCTGATGTGCACATAAGTATTCGGGCTTATCTGCTGCACCTGTAAAGCTTCGCTCTTAAATACTTCTTTGGGATATTGTTCCTTAGGTGCGGCTACCTGTTCTCCGGCATTGTGTTTATTGTTATCCGCATTGCCACAGGCAGCTATAAGCGGCAACGATAGCAGGCATATAATTTCTTTAAGTTTCATACGACAATTATTTTTTGTCAAAGTTAGATGCTCCGTGAATATCAATGTTCCCGCCGTGGTATTTGGGTTTACGATTACGGGATACGTCCACGAAAGACTTTACCAAAGCCAGCTGCTCCCGCAATTCATTCTTTTTAGCTAAATAATAAACACCTTTATCTGCAGCAAAGCCTACACAGGAGATCCCCATTTTCTCGCCGATAAAAATAGCGCGCTCCAGGTGATAAGCCTGGGTGACCATAATGGCTTCATCTACTTTGAACAGGTCTTTGGCACGATATACCGTAGAATAGGTGTCGAAACCGGCATAATCTACAAAAATATCGGCCACCGGAACACCTGCCTGGGCACAATATTCTTTCATCACCTTTAATTCATCATAACGGTTACTCCCATTATCTCCTGAAAGCAAAAGCCGCTTTACCTTCCCGCTTTTATAGAGCAATACACCCGCATCGAGGCGGTCTTTCAGGTATTTGCTGGGTGTACCGTCCGGTCCTATACCGGCACCGAAAACGATCGCCACATATTTTTCAGGCACCGCTTCCAGGTCCCTGTAGATATCCGCATCAGATACCGATTTTACATAAGCCCAGATAGCTGTAACGCCTACGATACCCAGGATTCCCGTGGTGATCACTATTTTTCTTATTTTTTTGAACTTTGACATAGAAAGGGCGGTGTATTATAATTTCAAGACCAAGATACAAATCGTCTTGAATAGCTTTTCTACAAAAAAAGTTAATTTGCGGCAAAGAACCGGAATTAAAAGATGAAAAAGATCAGTAAGCCAGATTTTACCGAATTTGCTATGTACTATGAGCCTTATATCGAAAAGGTGAATACAGCAGTAAGTGTATTAGACCAGCTCAAATCTTCGGCTAAGGAAATTACCGCTTTATATCAATCATTGACAGAAGAACAACTACGTTTTCGCTATGCGGAAGACAAATGGTCCATGAAAGATATCCTGATGCACCTGGTCGATGTAGAACGGGTGTTTGCCTACCGGGCTATGCGCTTCTCTAGAATGGACCGGACGCCCCTACCCTTTTTCGATGAAAATGAATTTGCCAAAAATGCTCATGCCGACAATATTTCCACCGCAAAGCTTTTAAAAGAATTTAATGCCTGCCGGAACCTCAGCATTGCTTTTTTCAATAATCTCACGGCAAAGCAAATGTTGCTTACCGGTATTGCCAGCAATTACTCCATGAGTGTAAGAGCCTGTGCCTGGATCATATTAGGGCACCAGATGCACCACAGGACAGTCATCAACGAAAAATACTTAAAAGTGTAGGGAAATAAAGCGGCCAACTTCCTCATCGAGCAAGCGAGATCCGATAAAAAATTAAGCCCGGAATTGTTATCCTTCGATAGACTCAGGATGACAATCCGGGCATTAGATCTTATGTAGAAGAAATTTTATTTTAAAACATTGCTCTGAATTGCAGGTAACCCTGGTCTTCTTCAGCAGCCGGGATAGTGGAAACGCAGCCGTTTGAACTGGCCTGTGCCTGTATATTCTGCACCCTGTTATCCGGGTTAGGATGTGTACTCAGGAAAGCAGGAACACCGGAACCACCATGACTGTTCAGTTTTATAAAAAAGTCAGCAGCACCATCTGCACGGTATTTGGTAGGGCATAAATAGTTGACCGAATAGATATCTGCATCTTTCTCATCGCTGCGACTAAAGCTTAAACTAACCAGTTCTGCCCCTATCTGCGTCAGCATATTCTGATCTTTGCCTAAAACAATGTCCAACAAAGTTTGCACCCCATATTTTTTGGTTAATTGATTGGTAGAATGCCTGCGGTCCGCATGTGCCATTTCATGCCCCATAACACCCGCCAGGGAAGACTTATTGTCCAGGTATTTGATCAGGCCGGTATAAATATAAATGTAACCACCGGGTGTACAGAAGGCGTTTACCGTGTTGTCGTCGTTTACAATATAAATTTCCCAGGCAAACTGGCTTTTATAAGTGATCTTGCCACTATTCAGGATATCGTCCCGCATCGCATATAGATAGCTATAGGCTGCCTGGTGCGAGGCAGGATTCAAAATAGGGAACTGGGCCGGGTCTGCTTCTATCTGTGCCTTTGTTTGCAGCCCCAATTCAATATCATTCTCGATAGAAAAAATGTTGATCCCATTTTTGCCGCAACCGCTGTAAAAAAGGGTACTGGCGCTTAACAGGGCGCCCACCCCGAATAAGTATATTTTCTTCATAAACAGTTCTTTTGCGACAAAGTTAAAAAAATTACCTGCAAACAACTTATTACCAATACTGTTTATCTTATCTATAACATAACACCTTATTCCATGACTACAGGAAATCCAAAAGTCAGGCCTTTTTCTTTTAAGCGTTTAATCAGTTCCGGTAAAATAGCAACGGTGATGTCACAGCGATCATGGAGGAGGATGGTATGATTACTACGCACCTGCTTAAGTATTTTGTTCAGTAAGGCTTCCGGGTCTTTGGCAATGGTGTCCATGCTTCTTAAGGTCCAGCCTACCGATTGGAGCTCAAGCTGTCTTAAGGCTTTGGCCAGGTTGGGATTCGTTACGCCAAATGGCGGCCGGAAGATATTAGGACTTACTCCGGTAGCAGCCAGGATCAGTTGATTACATTGAGCAATATCTTCTGCCATGAGCCGGGCCGATTGCCAGTAGAAAGCAGCATTGTGCGCATAGGTATGATTCCCGATCAAATGTCCTTCGGTTTTGATTCTTTGCAGGATATGTTCTTTACCTGCGATTTCCTTACCGATAACAAAAAAAGTTGCCTGGATACCTTCCGCTTTAAGTAGGTCTAATACTTTCAAAGTATTTTCATGCGGACCGTCGTCAAAAGTAAGTGCAATGGGTTTAGCGCCCGTTCTTAATTGTTGCAGGCTCAGGGGTACCCTGTTCGTAGAGGCCAGGAAAAAATTCCATTGTATGTTTCTACAGGCCTGCACCAAAATAGCCAACAGCAAAAGTAGCGTCACTAAGATCCACCACCAGGCATAACCGCTATACACAACACCCGCAATGACATGCGCCAGCAGCAGCAAAGCGAATACCAGATAATATTTAAATTTCATCGCCTATTTTTTGCTTAAATAATCAGCATAGTACTCACAGGTCCCTTTCACTAACTGCATATACCGGGTACCGCCGAAAGTATTCGTCAGTTTATCGAAATATGGGTTTTTAAGTGCGTTCGTGTAATAAGCTTCATCATAATAATAAGCCCGGGCTCCTTCATTTGTAGGGCTGCGTTTAGTCCAGCATTTGGCCGCACCCCATAGTGCTTTTGCCTTAAGCTCGGGATCTACAGCAGCCGCGACCGCTTTATTAAAATATTGCTCCGCGGAAAATACGCGGTAGTATTCCAGTAAATGGCGGGGCAATTTAGCGTCATTCGGATCTTTGAAATAACCGTTATCATCGGTCGCAATGCGGTTGTAAGCCACCATATCAGCGGCTTTACCATAATAGGATATATTATATAAAGCTACGGCATAACCATATAAAGCACCGGCATCATTCGGATTTTTGGCGATGATATCCTGCAGCTCCGCCATACGTTTACTAAAGCTTAATTTAGTATATGTTCTGACCGTATCCTGTGCATAAACTTCGATATAATCATTGATCTGCGGCATGAAAGGATTAGGGAAGCTGCTCGCCGGCACATCTTTTTGTTCAAATATTTTGATGGCCGATTTAAAGTCCCCGCTCCGTACATACATGGTTCCTTCCAGCTCTTTCAACACCGGTAAGGTATAATAAGTAGGTGCTACCAGCCACTCTTCGAAAGCCGATTTTTTATTATCTGCCCTGAAAGCCTGTACCTTTTTAAGGCTGGCCACAGAAAGATTACTTAATACATCCCCCTGCATATCCTGGAAATCCTGGTCTGCATTAAAGGTGCTGCGGCTACTGTCCCAGGTATTGGCATGTCCCATAGCATAGATACCTTTGATCGTATCTCCCTGCTGGAAATATTTACCGGCAACCACATGATTCATCACGTCCCGGAACTGGTAGGAAGCCAGCTCTGATTTCTTAGCGACTTCATCCAGATTTTTCAGTTTAGGCAACAGGTCGGCTTCTATCTGGGTAGTTATTGTTTTTGATTTATATAAAGTATGCAGCAGATCGATAACCTCGTACAATCCCTTTTCACCTTCATTCATACCGCTGGCGCTCGCCTTATCCAGGCTGGCGCGCATTTCCGGTGCATTGTTCTGCATACAGGCCAGGTAAGCTTTGGTCAGGTACCAAAGTGCCGGCGTCCCCGCTTTTTTATCCGCGATAAGCTGATCACTGAACGTGTTCAATGATTTGATATAGTCTTTATACTTTTTATCAGCAGTAGCATCGGCTTTATTGTCGCTATAATCCATACTACGGATACCATAATACCAGATCCTGGCATCCGGTAATTTATTTTCGGCATAGATCAACTTCTGGAAATAATCCTCTTCCAGCTTATTGATCTCCCGGTTCATCAAAACGTCGATACCTTCCACTTTCGGGTCTAAAGCATATGCTTTTTTAATATCCTCCAGGGCAAAATCCGGGTAAGCCCGCAGGCCTTTCATGACCATTACTACCGCACGCTCATGATCGGTTTTACACAAGGCATAAATATCATTAATACGGTCCTTTTGCAGGTTGCCGGTCTCCGGGTCGTTGCGCAAACGGGACCAATCAAAGCTGACCATGGCTTCATATTTATAAGCATCGCTGTTGTCAAACATTTTGGCATAATAGTAACCAGCCAAAGGCTTATCTCCCTTACGGTAATGAGCACCTGCTTTAAAGCCAATGATCCGCGTATAGGCCACACTACGGTCTGCTTTATTAGCCAGGTATTGATCATATAAGCTCAGCACTTCATCATTCTGGCTGGCATAAAAAGCCATCCTTAATACCTGGAAGGCATATTTCATTTTCAGGAAATCATTCTTTTCCTTTTTAAAGGCAGTTAAACCTTCATCCTTAAGACTATTATTGGATTGGATCGGCTGTTTTTTATTTTCGTTCCAGTCGGCACTGGCTTCGCTGGCATTGATCTCGCATTTTTTGGCATAGATCAGGTAGTCCAGGTATTCTTTATTCTTCTTCTGGCCGAGGAACTGGTAAAATTCATTGCCGGCCAGGCTGTCCTTACTGTCTTTGGTAACTCCGTCCGCCTTTAATGCAAACAAACTGTTCAGCCCCGCATCATACACGATCGCCTTTAGCGTAGCTATATTAAATTTATTATCTAATGCAGTCTTCCATTCTTCCAGGATCAGTTGTTTGTTGATCTTTTCGGCAGAGGTGCCCGAATAATTTTCGTCCCAATAACGATAATCACTGTAATACAAATCACCACTTACAAAGTTGAAAGGCATATAAGCCGGCTTGCCCGGTGCTTCGTTACCGAAAAACTGGGGATAGGTGTCATAGTTATTATAATCGGCACAAGCCTGAATCACCTGTTCTGAAGACACTAAACCTAATACGCTAATCGAAACTGCTAAAGACTTTTTCCAGTTCATTTGTTTTATAATTTTTGAAATTCAGACTATCACAATGGTAAAGCAGCAAATTTAAAGAATCCCCTTTGATTCTTTGGGACAGATACTTTGATATTTCTTTTACGCGTTCAATATGACTTTCTTCCAGGCGCAGCAATTGTCCTTTTTTAAGTGTGTACCCTTTTAATGAGTGATCTTCTTTTACTTTATAAGTATACATTCCGGTGCTTTCTATCAGCAGGTCATTCTTAAGGTCAGCACCATTCACATCCCGGAGAATGCCTTTTAATTGTTCCTCCTCGAAAAGCAAAGTCCATTGAAAGATGGGCAAAGCGATATCCAGGGGTAGAGGATAAGATCCTACCGTTTCCAGGTAGGATTGCGCAGACTGCGTATTGAGGATGGAGTTCTCCACCTTCACATTTCTTAAATTATCTATATTATAAACCATTAAAAGGCCCTTATCGGCCGGCGGAACACCAGCCGCAGCAAGGTATTTCACCTGGTGCAATCTTATCGTAACACTTAATAATTTACCTTTAAAGTAATCCTGCTGTTTCAGCCGGTTCAATAATTCAAAATAAAGCTCCTTATTATTTTGGGTCCAGTCACAATCTATTTGAAGCTCTGCCGGTACTATTCCTATCTCATCGGCTTTCGCCTCGATCAAAGCAACAATATTACGCGCATAAAACCCCAGTTCTTTCCAGGACATGGCATTAAGCGCTGCCGGAGTAATAAAAACGACCGGCACTATTGGCTGTTTAGGCAACCCTTTACCCAGATTGATAATCGCCTTAGGACTTACTTTTTTCCCTTCAGCATCCACATCAAAAAAACGCAGGTAAAACCGGTCTGTTTTAAGACTGTCCATATACCGGTTTTCATAATCACTTACATTTACATTTGTCTTCCAGTAATAGAATCCACGACCCACAAACCGGTCCGGCTTGTTACTACAGGCAGCCAAAAACAGTAAAGCGAGTAAGCTCAGGCCTAAAATCCGGGACAATTGCAAATTCATTTTATCTTTTCTATTACACTGCAAAAGTATATTTTTGTCCCCTTTAATCGGGCACCTATTTTACATTACATTTTTTAAGATGAGCCACAAATCTATCTTTTTATTCCTCATAAGTATCCTGTTTTTACAGCCGGGTTCCTATGCGCAACAGTTGCGACCTGCCCCTTCGGCGGGCATTTATAAATCGCTGCAAAAGCTGCAACGCATGGGTACGGTGATGTATATCGCCGCCCACCCGGACGACGAAAACACACGCCTGATCACTTACCTGGTGCATCATGATCACATCAATACGATCTACCTTTCGTTGACACGTGGAGATGGCGGACAAAACATTATCGGTAATGAACAGGGAGCTGCACTGGGACTGATCCGTACCAATGAAATGATGATGGCCCGTAAAATTGACGGCGGGAAGCAATTATTCACCCGCTTCATCGATTTCGGCTTTACCAAATCACCGGTAGAAACCTTTAACTTTTGGGATAAACAACAGGTTGTAGACGATATCAAAACAGCGATCCAGCAATACAAACCGGATGTCCTGATCTGTCGCTTCCCGGTTACCGGAGAAGGGGGGCACGGACAACATACTGCATCTGCAATCGCTGCACTGGAGGCCTTCAAACAATTAGAACAATCCAAAGATAAAGCTACCTGGAAACCAAAGCGCATCCTGTTTAATGCCTTCCGCTTTGGCTCTGCCAGCACGATTAAAGAGGGACAGTTTGAAGTACCTATCAATCAATTCGACCCGATCCTGGGCGAGGCTTATGGTGAAGTAGCCGGCAGAAGCCGCTCTGAACATAAAAGCCAGGGTGCCGGTACGCCGCAGAGCTATGGCATCAGCAATGAAAATTTTGAGTTAATGGCCGGTGCCGATATGCAACACTCTATTTATGATGGTGTAGATACCACCTGGAACAGGGTCGATCTAAAAACGATCGGGCAGGAAATCAATAAGATCATCAGCCAGTTCCAGTTCCAGGCCCCACAAAAAAGTGTACCGGCACTGATCAGTTTAAGAAAAAAACTGAAAGCAACTAAAACTGAAGATAATTTCTGGTTAGCGACAAAACTCAACGAGCTGGACCAGATCATCCTGGATTGTACCGGCTTTCAAATGGAGGTACTCAGCAAAACACCGACTACTATTGCTAATGCCGCTCTTCCGGTGGAAATCAAGGCAATTAGCCGTTATCCGGGCTTACAAATAAAATCCATCAATGAAGTAGAAGGGAAAGCACTCGCAGTTGACATCAAACCTGAGATGGATAAAATATGGGAAACCCAAACACAAACGACCGTTTTTAATTCTTTTGGTCTTACCCAGGCTTACTGGTTAGCAGAAGCAGGAAAGGATAATAAATTCACCTACCCTGCTCCTTACCAGAACGAACCGTTAAGTTATAATCCTTTTGTCCTGAAAAGCACAATCCTGATCGAAGGAGAAACCTTTAATATTGAAACACCCGTTGCTTACAAAAAACTGGACCCTACAAGAGGCGATGTCATCGAGGCGGTAAGAATCATGCCGGATTTTGATCTAACTCCTGCAGTCTCCAGTATCGTGATTCAAAAAGATAAGGATTTCGAATTAGGTGCGCTGGTCTATTCCAGGATAGATGCGGCCAATGCAACCCTGGAAATTTACAATGAAGCAGGAACCCTTATCGCCACGCAGCAGGATATTGCTTTACAAAAAAATGAAAGTAAAAAAATCAGCGTAGCGGTAAAAGGCAGTGCTGTGGCCGGTTTGCCAGGCGAGTCAAAACTAAACTATGTCCTGGTGGTTGCAGGAAAAAAATACGGGAAACAATTACATATCATTCAATACCCCCATATCCCTACCCTGCAGTATTTCACCGATGCAAGCGCCAATATTATTGTAGAGAACTGGAGTACCAAAGTGAAAAACATCGGTTATATCACCGGTGCCGGGGATAAAGTAGCCGAAAGCCTTTCCGACCTGGGCCTTAACGTCACCATCCTCAGCAATAATGACCTGAGCAACGTCAATAATTTAAAGAAATATGATGCGATTGTCTGTGGAGTAAGACTGGCCAATACACGTAAAGATATTGAACAATATTTACCAGAACTTTGGAAATACATTGAACAGGGCGGTACCGTGGTGATGCAATACAATACCAGTATGGGCCTGGAGTTAAATTCTTTTAGCCCGCTACCGATAAAACTGTCGCGTAGCCGCGTAACCGATGAAAAAGCAGCTGTGGCTATTTTAGCACCCGAGGATAAACTATTAAACAGCCCAAATAAAATTGAAGCTAGTGATTTCGATCATTGGGTGCAGGAAAGGGGAATTTATTACCCGGAATCCTGGGATAAAAATTACAAAGCATTATTATCCATGCAAGACCCGGAAGAAGAAGCGCTGAAAGGCGGCATTATTTATGCACCTTATGGTAAAGGCTATTTTGTATATACCTCGTTAGTCTTCTTCAGGCAATTACCTGCCGGTAACCGTGGCGCTATAAGATTGTTCCTGAACTTAATTAATATTGGTAAATCATAAAATGCTCCATTATACGGAGAATAAATTTAAACAATTAAGCCTTGCTTTTTCAGACCCATCCCCCACAATGTCACTAACTTGTGAATGTAAAAAAACTGCTAAAGGGCTCAAGTATTTCAATGATTTTATTAATAAAAGGGTTTTTAAGTAATCTTATGTACCTTTATCACTTAAACCCTATAATTGTTTTAATTAATAAGGCCCCCTAAGTCTTTGCTTGTTTAGATGAATATATTAAAACCCCAGGATATTTTAAAACAAACAGCGCATCGCAATTCCCCTTTACCTGATTCTGATTGGGTAGTATATAGTGAATGGAAAAATGTGCTGATGCTTCATTGGAAGGTTGATGCGAGTGTGATCAAGCACCTGTTACCCCCCAACTTATCCGTAGATACTTTTGAAGGCGGCGCCTGGGTAACCATGTGTGTAGCCTCCATAGAAAACTTCCGGAACAAATTGCTTAACCTGATCAAACAAGGATTCAAATTCAAGCAGGTATTGATGCAGACCTATGTGATCCATAACGGCAAACCCGGCCTTTTTGTGTTCAACCAGGAACTCGAGAAATCCTTTACAAAAAACCTGTATCAAAGGCTTTTTAAACTAAAACAGGGAGCAACCGACTTCCAGCGCGAAGATGAAGGTGATATCCATAAATTCTTTGCCAGCAATGAGGCGACCGGTTTTAAACTGGGCCTGCATTACAACTATGGCGAACCTATACCCCCCACACCACTCGAACAGTGGCTGTCTAACCGCTTTAAATATTTTTACGAAAAAGACAACCAATTATTCGAATACGGTGTACACCATGCAGAATGGTTGTTCCGGGATGTTAGGGTAGAAAAATTCAAAACTAAATTTAATTACGGCGGCTTATCTATTGAAGGCCAACCGGATTTTATACATTTTTCAAGAGGAATCCAGAAATTATTCTGGCCAAAAACTTTAATTAAATAGTAAGCATGAAAATAGCTTTGTTGGGTTATGGCAAAATGGGACAAGCCATTGAAAAGATCGCCCTGGAACGCGGACACGAGATCGTACTGAAAATAGGATCAAAAAATGCAGCAGAAGCCAGTAGCGAAAATTTAAAGAATGCCGATGTAGTCATCGAGTTTACTAACCCGGAAAGTGCTTTTGAAAATGTTAGCAAAAGCCTGAACGCAGGTGTTCCTGTCGTATGCGGCAGCACAGGTTGGAATAATAAAGTAGCAGAAGCCCAGAAGATTTGTACCGAAAACAATACGGCTTTTTTACAAGCCTCCAATTTCAGTATAGGGGTTAACCTGTTCTTTGAGCTTAACAAAATGGCCGCCAAATTAATGCAGCCTCATTCCGCTTATACCGTATCGGTATCTGAAACCCATCATACCCAGAAACTGGATGCCCCCAGCGGTACCGCGATCACGATTGCAGAACAAATTATAGCTGCTTACCCGCAACTGGATAGCTGGACTTTAGAACCCGACGATAAACAATTGAACATTTCGGCATTCAGAGTAGATGAGGTGCCCGGTACCCACGTCGTTAAATACGCTTCGGAAATAGATGACATAGAATTGACCCATACGGCGCATTCCCGTGCAGGCTTTGCTATGGGCGCGGTTGTGGCGGCTGAATATATCCAGAATAAGAAAGGAATATTCTCGATGCACGACGTATTATTTTCAAATCACTAAATTTGCGAAAATTTTCTAATTATAATCATGGAAAAAATTAAATTTGGAACAGACGGTTGGAGAGCCATCATTGCGAAAGAATTCACTGTAGCTAATGTGGCCCGCGTTTCTAAAGGACTTGCCGACTGGCTGAATGCCAAACATCAAAACCCGAAAGTGGTTATTGGGCACGATTGCCGCTTTGCCGGTGAACTATTTAGTGAAACTGCAGCGCTGATCCTTTGTGCCAACGGCATCAAAGTGCTGATGGCAAAATACTTTGTGAGTACCCCAATGGTTTCTTACGGTGTTTTAAACCTGGGCGCCCAACAGGGTGTGGTAATCACGGCCTCCCACAATCCTCCAGCCTATAACGGGTATAAATTGAAAGGTGCTCATGGTGGCCCTACCAATCCCGAAGATATTGCTGAAGTGGAAGCGCTCATCCCGGAAATCGCTGAATTACCACAGCAATCCCTGGAAGATTATGCCGCACAAGGCCTTTTCGAGTGGATCGACCTGGAAGAAATGTATTTAACCTATTTAAATACAAAATTTGATTTTGAAAAACTGAATAACTCCGCTTTCAAAATGGCTTATGATGCCATGTATGGCGCGGGACAGAATGTGATCCGGAAGCTGATGCCCTCTGCAGTACTGCTGCATTGCGAGCATAACCCAACCTTTGGTGGTACCCCTCCGGAGCCATTATATAAAAATACCAAAGAGCTCTCTGAGCTCATGAAAAATACGCCGGAATTAAAAATCGGTTTAGTGACCGATGGTGATGCCGACCGTATTGGCCTGTATGATGAAGAGGGTAATTTTGTAGATGCCCACCACATCCTGTTATTACTGGTACACTACCTGTCTCAATACAAGGATATGAATGGCAAAGTGATCATCGCCTTCTCGGTAACGGATCGCGTAAAACGCATGTGCGAATTGTACGAATTGCCTGTTGAAGTAACCCCGATCGGCTTTAAATACATCAGTGAGAAAATCGTGAAAGAAGATGTACTGGTAGGTGGTGAAGAAAGCGGTGGTATCGCGGTGAAAGGACATATCCCGGAAAGAGATGGTATCTATGACGGCCTGGTATTATTAGAATTCATGGTTGAAACCGGTAAATCGCTTAAAGAACTGATCAACGAGATCTATGGCGTGATCGGCTCTTTCAACTACCAGAGAGATGATCTTACCCTGCCTAATGAGCAAAAAGAAACCATCATCAATAATGCACAAAATGACGTGTACAATGAAGGTTTTGGCAAATACAAAGCGAATAAAGTAGAGAAGATTGACGGTGTAAAATATCACCTGGAAAACGGTGGCTGGGTAATGCTGCGTGCCTCTGGCACGGAGCCATTATTGCGCATTTATGCTGAAGGTGATAATGAAGCAGAAACCTTCGATATCCTAAAAACAGTAAAAGCAACGATCCTTTAAGGAGTAGCAAGATACGATAAGTAAAAGCGCGGTATTCATTAAATGGATACCGCGCTTTTTATTGAATCAATAAAAATTCACTATATATTCTTTATACGTTTACTAGACAGGTAGAAAAATTTAAATTACCGTCAAAATTTTATCTAGCTTTATATTGATTGTGCCAAATCATCATTATTCTTCCAAGAAGCCTATAAATTGATCTAAAAAATCATCAAGATTGTTTTTGAAAACGAATTTGTTATCTTGAACTACAATATAATCCTTTTCCTTTAGTTCTTTTATCAATTCTTTTATCGCTACTTCATGTGGTCCTTGATGAGTATGATTTAATGTGCCTTGAGGTTCAAAATTTGAATAGATCAATTCTGATATTTTTCTATACCTATTAGACTGTAAAGTAATTCTTTTAAACCTTTTCAGAGCATCAATACCATTTTCAAGAAAGAACTCTGTTAAGAATATTTCCGAATCAGTAAATTCGCGCCTTAAATGAATTCTGAACTCTCTAAGTTTTCTTTTCCGTTTTTTTCTAGTTATTCCATCGCTAACAAATGCGATTGGTAAAATTATTACTACAGCAAACAGTATAAAACTAAAAAAGTAAGTAAAAAACCTTGTTACATGGATTAACAGATTTCCGTCAAAAACTCTTTGCCAAAAAGTTTTTGATTCCTTACTTAAATATGATTTCGAAACGTTAATTTGTTTCACTCCTGCAACTTTACCTTCCGGAATAATTTCAGGCTCCTCATTAACATTATGAAGAACAAGAATTTTAAGAATAAAGAATTCATCTTTTTCAAAGATAAAATCAGTGAAATTTATTTCATTTTGATTTATGTAAGTAAGTCCGATACTTTGCCCAATATATTTGTCGCTCGACTGAATAAGTGTTGGTTTCTCTAAAATTATTCCTTTATCAATTTTAAATCCTAATGGAAAATGACTATCGTAATAGTTCTTCAAAACATCAGAATTTCCGTTGTTAGCAATCTTTAAGGTTACCAAACTAAGTGTTTGTTTCTTTGATAGAATGCTTGTGCTATCGTAAAGAATATCTATCTTACCAATGTTCTCTTTTAGATCAACTACTGTCGTATTGCTAAGAATGTCAAATTGAATTTGTGGATTTGTATTTCTAAAAAAATCTGTATAAACGGAAAGTAACCCAAATCCAAGTCCAGTTAGCAGTCCGAAAGCATATTTTTTATCAAAATTGTTTAGTAATTTCCCAATCATATTTTATAAATTCCATATTAGTATCAACCACATTATCTTAACTAAACACATAAATATGTAATTTTTTCAAACATTCAAAATATTGCTCAATATTTTATTGATTTAATAATTGTTATATAAAAGATTATAAATCAAATATTCACATTATCCAAAATACCTTATAAAGCTTAAATTATTGTAAGCAGCTTGAGTTACAAGTAACAGATTAAAAACAATAATGCTAAGAGAATGGAAAGTGGAGTATCTGGTTGATAAAAGTATCAATATTCTTGTTGAAAATATCTTATTGCTAGTAAATTGAGCATATCACTATAACTTAAGCAAAATAAATGGCTTATTCCTCCACCCACTCTTCCGTCAGGTAGCCCATCACCACCATATGTGATTTAAGCCCGTGATGCAGCATATGATTTCTCAATACGCCTTCTACCTTGAACCCTGTATTTTCAAGTAATTTGTGCGCTCTTGAATTGGAGATAGGAAAGGTTGCCGTTATTCTTTGTAATTGCATATCCCGGAAGCCGAATTGTAGTAAACGTTTAACCGCCTTGCGCATAATCCCTTTATTCAGGTACCTTTTTGAGATCCAGAATCCAAGCTCGGCCATCCCTAATTGGTGGTTCCAATCCTGTAAACCGGCCATGCCGATTAATACGTCGTCCTGGTACAGCCCCAGCATAAGCCCCTCCTGGTGTTCCAAAGCCTGTAATTGCTGGTGAATAAAATCCTGCACCTGTACCAAATGACTTTGCGGGTTGATCCAGGGGATCCAGGTCTGCAAGTGCTCCGTATTCTCGCGGATGCAATCCAGTAAAGGCTCTGCGTCGTCAATATTCATACTTTTCAGGATCAATCCTGCCTCAATTGCTAACAACAACATCACTTCTTTCATTTAAATATTTTCATTAAGGCGCCCAGTAAAGTCCGGGTTACGGTACGCTGCGCCTGCTTCCCGGCGGCACTATTGAGCATCTTTTCAAAAAAACCTGGTTCCGGTTTCTTGGGACGTCCCGGTCTTGCAGTACTGGTAGCAGCATTATTGCTTTCCTCCTGCTGTATATTTTTTTCAATTTTTCCCGTCAACAATTCATAAGCGCTCTCACTATCTATTGCTTCATTGTATTTAGCCGCTATTTTCGAGCGATCGACGATATCCGTAATTTCCTGCTCCGTAAGTATATTCATCCTGGAAGCCGGAGACCCCAGGTAGGCATGTACCAGTGGAGAAGGAATGCCTTTTTCATTCAACAAAGTTACGAAAGCTTCTGCAATTCCTAAATGCGTGATCGCTTCATCTACCTTGTAGAATTCGCTGGTCGGGTAGTTTTCGGAAGCAGTTTTAATGGCTTTACGGTCATTCGCAGTAAAAGCCCTCAATGCATGCTGTATCTTAAGACCGAGCTGTCCGAGCACAGAAGCCGGTACATCCTGCGGATTTTGGGTACAGAAGATCACCCCTACTCCTTTGGAACGGATCAGTTTGACCACGTTCTCTATCTGCTGTAATAATTCTTTGCTGGCCTCGTTGAAGATCAGGTGCGCTTCATCAATAAACATCACCAGTTTAGGCTGGTCCATATCGCCCACCTCGGGTAAGGTAGCATAAAGTTCTGCGAGTAACTGCAGCATAAAAGTGGAGAATAATTTAGGCTTATCCTGGATATCGGTGACACGAAGGATAGAGATAATACCCCGGCCATCTTCGGATATCCGCATCAGGTCATTGACCTCGAAACTGCGCTCTCCGAAAATATGGTCCGCACCCTGGTTCTGTAACTCGATTACTTTCCGCAAAATAGTGCCCACAGAAGCTTTGGAGATATTGCCGTATAACTGGCTGATCTCCGCATTGCCCTGGTCGGAGGCATATTGCAACAGTTTCACCAGGTCTTTCAGGTCGAGGATCGGCAATTGATGATCATCCGCGTATTTGAACAGCATGGCCAAAAGTCCCGATTGGTTATCGTTCAGGTCCAGTACTTTGGATAATAAAGTAGCACCATATTCCGTCACGGTAGCCTTCAGGCGGGTACCTTTTTCCTCGCTCAGGCTGAGGAACTCTACCGGATAGCCTTCTGACGTCCAGGTTGCCCCTATCTTAGCATAGCGTTCTTCTATAATTTTGTTTATTTCACCGGGAGCGGCAATGCCACTCAGGTCGCCCTTTACGTCCATCATCAACACGCTCACACTGGCATCGCTCAGCCCTTCAGCCAGGAGTTGTAAAGTCTTGGTTTTACCTGTTCCGGTCGCACCGGCGATCAGGCCGTGGCGGTTCATTGTTTTAAGTGGTATTCTTACCTTGGTTTCAGGAATCACTTCCCCTTCCAGCATACCACTACCTATAAAAAAAGAAGCTCCTTTAAAGGCATAGCCTTCCTGCATTTGCGCTATAAATTGCTCTTTCCCGGCCATATGATTGAGTTTTAAGTCTTGAAAATTTAATCACGTAAATTAGTGTATTTTGCCAATCTGCATTAAATTACAGCGTGAAATTTTCAAATCTTTTAGAAAAATACAAGGTTCCCAATTTTTTAGTGCCGAATCACTTCCGGCCCGTCGAAGTATATGACCCCGACGAGGCTACAGAGATCGAGCAGGACCCCGAAGCCGAGCGAAAGAATGTTTATTACACGGTATACACTTTTGATGAAACCTCAGCCGAGATCTTCAAGACCAAGAGTGTGAAGGACTGTTTTATTGATTACCAGAACCTGGATAAAGTGATCTGGATCAATGTGGACGGGATCCGCAGGAAAGACGTGCGTCGCCTGTGTAGTCATTTTAATGTGCATAACCTTTTGGTGAATGACATTGTGAGCATAGGCCAGCGTTCCAAGACAGATGAGATCGACGAGCACTTCTTCAGCCTGCTGCCGATGCTGACTTACAACGAAGAACTGCAACTGGTCGAGAAAGAACAATTGAGCATTTTACTGGGGAAGAATTATGTGATTTCTTTCCAGGCTGAGCATAAAAGGGATCCTTTCGGCGAGATCCGTAAGAAGCTAAAAAACAGGCTGGACGCGGTACGGAAAAAGAGCGCGGATTACCTGTATTATCAGCTGGTCGATGCCGTGGTGGATGATTATTTCCAGGTTTTGGAGTCATTGGCCACAAGGTTGGAGCTACTGGAACATAAAGCGATAGCCGTGTCTACCCAAAACAGTATTTTACTGGAGATTTCTGCGTTGCGGAACGAAATTATGGTGATGCGCCGGGCAATGACCCCGGTGAAAGACGTGGTTTACTCCTTATGGCAGGCCAATTCACCTTTGATGGACAATCGTAACTCCCGCTTCTTTAAAGACGTTTATGACCACATACAGCTGGCGATAGAGTATAACGAGGGTTATCGCGAGATGACGATCAACTTGCAGGATTTATATATGAACCAGGTGAATACGCGGATGAATGAGGTGATGAAGATCCTGACGATGGTGACGGTGTTGTTGGCGCCGGCTACGGTGATTGGCGGGATTTTCGGGATGAACTTTGACCGGATTCCGTTAATGCATAACCAAGTGGGCTTTTTTCTGACTATTTTCCTGATGTTTGGCATTTCTATTTTGATGATTTTGTATTTTAAGAAAAAAGGCTGGTTTTAATACTTAAATGTATTAGATTTGCACTCCCGTTGAGGGCTCTGTAGTTTAATGGATAGAACGAAGGTTTCCGGTACCTTTGGTCGGGGTTCGATTCCCTGCGGAGCTACTAAAAGGATTTGAAGGACTGATTTTCAGTCCTTTTTTTTGTGTCTGAAGGTTTTTTGCATACAAATTTGCAGACACACTTTGATCTAAATAAAAATATGCTAAAAGCCCCCTTTCGAGAGCTATTAGCATAGGATAATTATATTTCGAAATTAGTTACCCGGTCGGCTTCTTATCCTATCACATACACAAGATTATAAATAGTACATCGTACTTACAACGACACGCCGGGTAGCCTTTTGATTAGTAGGAATTCAAAGGTATACTTATTAATCGGCGGCCTATTGATTTACTTGTACCCAGTCAACTGTATAAATAAATGCAGCTATCCAGGCAACGTAACCAGTAGAAAATAATTGTACGCTCTAAGATATACTTCTTCTATTTAGCAATGCGATCAGGAATAGAAAATAATGTGGAAATGCCCCAACGCCCCACATTTTCCATAAGCATTCCACTGCTTCAGGAGCCGTTATAGCTTTCCTAAAATACCGGCAGTGTTCATGCGGTATATAAAATAGAATAGTCTCCCGGGCATGAGAGACTACATTAGTATAAAAAATTACTTACTAACCAGCTACCAGTATCAATTGATTTCTTTTGCTGCATCATTATATTCTAAAAGGTATTCTTCAAACGTTTCATATTCCCATCGTCTCCTTATGGTATTATACCATTTACATTGCACTACCGGTATTCCCAAATAGGAATAATTCGTCCTGATAACGCTCATACTCTCCAGTTGATAAGGACTCTTCTTAAATCGAACAAAGTCCCCGGCCCTAAATTTCAAATTTCCAGCTATCATAGTATATTATTTAATGTTTTGATTCCCCAACGTGGAAATCCACACCTACACGGGAAATAGTTATGTATTAAATTGCTTTATCCTAAATAATCAAAGCTACTTAAGTCATACAGCTATATTGGAAAGCCCGGTCACGACCATACAACAAACAAAACATCTGGACAGACTTACACTGAATTGCCAGGCTATTGCGCAATTAATACAACAATCGGGCCAGAACAATAAAAGCTCAAAAAAGAAAACCGGCACCACAAAATGCAGCGCCGGTATATCCCTGACAGTTCCTTATCTACTAAACACACAAACAAACAAATCGTACACATAAGGCACGCCAGGTTAGCTATATAAAGTTACGAAGATTCTCAAGTAATGGTTTAGAAAGAGGTGTTAAAAGGGACCTTCATTTTCTAATAAAAATGCTAAAATTAATAATCTATACGGCCATCTATATTATTTCTTCCATTTAGCGGAAGCAGATTCTATTAGCCCACAGCATCCAGCAAAGCATTCAAGGCTGCCTGATCCATTGTTTCTTCTATAATGGCCGTAGCTGTTTCATCTGAAAGCATTTGCACCGCAAACCTGCGATCGGTAAAATGGACCAGGTAAAAACAATTCACTTCTGCTATAACTTCATAGTCCACCGGAACGCCCAGTCCCAGCTGGTCCATAGCCGCCAGCATCTGTACCACATCGAATCGGCTAAATAACAAGCGGTGCGCAGTTCCCAGCGATTCCAGGAAAACAACCGCCGAGGAAGGTACTTTATCGGTCACCCCGAACCGGATGCAATTGCCTGCCATTTCCAGGTTTACCAGGCTTTCCATAATAGGAATATGCGCAATATTTCCAAATGCTACCTGCTCCAACAGAAACTTGCTAAAAAACATCACCTCATCCCTGAACTGGAAATTACTTTTGGGATAATAAGCCCAGAATTGACGGGTGTACTCCCGGGTACGCTCTCCCAGGATGTTACAGGTATAAGGCATAAGATCATATAAAGGGGTAAACCGGTTGATCTGGTAAAGCATACAACTGGTACCTATTCCCCGGCTTTGCTGTAATAAGAATATAATCCGGTCTTTTTCAAGCGCTGTTAAAGTATACTTTTCATCCAATAATTCCGGATTTTGCTTAATCGCCCTGCAAAGATCACCATTAGCCACCAGGTCGGCAAAGGCCTGTTGAAATTGTATTAAGGACATACGATTGTTTTTGATTTCAGGCAAATGGCACGGGCACGCTCCAGTTCCGCGGCAATACCTTCATTACCCATAGTATTGAAGTAGGATTCATGAAATTCGAAAGTTACACCTCTCAAATTGGGACAATTAGGAACGACATAGTCCAGCAGTTCCCATACTTCTTCATTACACTTTCCCGAGTGAGAATCCAGGTACATCTCCCCGACCACATTGCCACCGGCGATGTGGATCTCCACTACATGGCTAAGATCCAGGCTGTCTATAAACTGCTTCCGGTCAAAATTAAAATTAGTGGCATTGGCATGCACATTATGCAGGTCTAATAATAAACCGCAACCACTCCGGTTACACAATTCTGCCAGGAAAGCTCCTTCTTCATATTGCTCCTCGTTAAACTTCACGAAATAGACGTTGTTCTCCATCAGGAAATCCGTCGCAACTTTTGCTTTTATCTGTCCTATCTTTTCACTGAGCATTTCCATCACTTCCTCGTCAAAGGTAAGCGGCAAAGCCAGGCAGGTGCTGTATTCCGTAACTTCATCATCATGCACTTTGCTATAGGAAAGATGATCACTGTTCCATAAAAATCCAAACTGCTCCTGTAAGCGTATTACATTGTCTAAATAGGCTTCGTCAAAATAACCTGCAGTGCCCAGCGAAAAGCCCACATGATGGGCGACGAGCGGCCAGCGCTGTCCCAGTTCCAGGATTCTTTTTTCGTAAGCCGGAAACATATCAAAACGACCTGCTGCGCCTACTCCTTTATCTGAAAACCAGGTATCGGGTATAATCTCCAGGTAATCTACAGCATCCGGTACGGTTTCTAATAAAGTATCCAGTGTTCGGTTATAGAGCATCCCGATACCTACAAAATCACTCATATTTCGTTTGTTTAAAATGAAAAATAGATATAACGCTACATTGCTTCAATGCGTGCTATACCTATTTCCCAGGAAATTAAATAGAATGCTTAGATTTTTTCGGAGAATACGCCAACGTAATCCGCGATTTTACCACCGGTAAAGCCGGAACGGCAAGTAGGACAGGTTGGCGGAATGCCGGTAAAGCCGGAACGGCACTCCGGGCATAATGGATCAAATCCCGGGATGTCTTCCTCTCTGAAATTAGTTTGAATCGCTTTGTTGGATAGTGTTGAAACGTCTGATTGGTTGGTCTGATTTTTCATTTTTTTCTGAGTTTAGATGAATTCCTACTCTATAAGCTTTTCGGATAACGCTATGATTTGTGACAACTAAAATAATACATTTTCAATAATATAACAAAATATTTTAGTGGTATTTTATCATATATTAAACATGCAGCAACCAGGTATTTCATCTCTGTGCACCGTTAAAAAACTACCCGTATATCTACTATTACTACCTTCAGGATTCACTAAAGAACGATATGTGAATAAAGTAAACCACCATGAATGTTTATCCAGGGGATAGTAATACATGAATAAGTAAAACCCGCTCTTATCCTGTATTACAGCGCATTTAAAGTATTCATACATTAATATTTTTCAGTAAATCTATTGACCTATCTCTTAATTAATTTCGCCTGGCTATAAAAAACAGATTAAAAATCTGATTTCTTTTTTCTACTTTGTGTAAAATTTTTGCAGCCTTAACCTGCTAAAATACAGGTTAAGCAATAAGTACAACAACAGTACTCCTCTCCTCTTACTTATTTTTTTGTTTCATACTACGGGTCCTCCTTTAGCTTGTTCTCAGGCACAAAAGGCCGGATCCTTTTTTTATTGCATTCGGAGCAATTATTACCGGCTTAAAAACAGTTTCCTTCAATTCAATAGGATTGGAGCATCAACTATTCAATACTATCCAGACACCCTTTAGCCCGGTGAAGTACCGGGCTAAGTAGATAAAATAAAAAGCTATATCAGAAGCCCATTACCTATCTTTTGTTTCATACTACGGGGTATCTTTAGTCGGTACCCGGGCAACAAACTCAGAACCGTTTCATTATTTAACACAGGAGTACATCATAAGCGATTATAACCGTACATTCAAGAATCATACCAGGTAATCCGGTCCATTATAAAATGATAAGAACACAAAAATTGCAAAATAATAATGACGAATTTTACCAAACACTGTTGATAATATCTGCAATCTTCCCGATTTACCAACAGTATTTATACTAGGCCTACAAAGAACAAACCGCAATAAAATAGCATCCTGCAAAAGAAAATTTTGCCATTACCGGAATTCTTATAATTTTATTTTTTTGATCCCTTGCTCCATAAAATTCAACTGTAAAACAAGGATTCAATTTAATCGTATATGCATCATACCATACTCCTCATCCTGGGCCTTTTATTTGCCGTCATGCTGCTCGTATTACTGGCTAAAAGAATAAAAGTCGCCTACCCCATCTTCCTGGTGATCGCGGGCCTTGGCATCAGTTTTATACCCGGCGTTCCGCTGCTGCACCTGGACCCGGACCTTATCTTCCTGATATTCCTGCCCCCTTTATTGTATGAAGCGGCCTGGTACACTTCATGGAACGATTTTTGGAAATGGAAGCGCCCGATTGCCTTACTGGCCTTCGGATTGGTATTTTTCACCTCAATGATTGTGGCTTACTCAACGACAGCTATAATACCCGGATTTACGCTGGCGCTCGGCTTTCTCTTAGGGGGTATTGTTTCCCCACCCGATGCCGTAGCTGCGGCCACGGTACTAAAAGGCATGAGCGTTCCCAAAAGAATACTGACTATACTGGAAGGGGAAAGCCTGGTCAATGACGCCTCCTCTCTTATTGTCTTCAAGTTTGCACTGCTTGCGGTACTCACTGGCACCTTCTCTATGCAACAGGCTACCGGCCAGTTTTTCCTGGTAGCAGGTATGGGTGTTGTTGTGGGCCTTGCCGGCGCCCATATCATGTATGCCATACACCGTTTTTTGCCCACCACACCGGCCATAGACGCGGCACTTACAGTAATGACACCTTATTTATTGTACCTGGCGGCTGAACAGTTTCATTATTCCGGTGTGATGGCGGTAGTTAGTGGCGGCTTATTTATGTCCTATCGTTCCCACGAAGTATTCCGCACTGGAAGCACCCGCATTAATATGTTGGGTGTCTGGACGACTTTAATCTTTGTCATGAACGCCATGGTGTTTGTACTGATCGGCCTGGAACTCCCGGAGATCATTGCCGGATTAGGCGAATACTCCGTAGCTGATGGGATCAAATATGGCCTTATTGTCAGCGGGATCATCATCGCTTTACGCTTCCTCTGGGTATACCCGGCCGCACACATTCCGCGCTGGCTGAGTGCCAAAGTAAGAAAAGACCCCTCCCCGGGCTGGAAAGGTCCTCTGATCATCAGCTGGGCAGGGATGAGAGGAGTTGTTTCCCTAGCCACCGCTTTATCCATACCGGTGCTTATGGATGATAAGATCGCTCCATTTCCGCAACGCAACCTGATCATATTCATTACTTTCGTCGTCATCTTCGTCACCCTGGTCTTCCAGGGACTTACATTACCTTTAATCATCAAATGGCTTAAAGTAAAAGAGATCGACAATATCGTACCCGAAGAGGAGCAGCTGGCCGGCATACAAATCCGACTGGACAAGGTCGCCTTAAAAATGCTGGACGAAAAGTACGATGCAGCGATGCAGGGTAACGAACTCATCCGCATTTATAAATCCAATATCGAAAATGAAGTCCTCAGCGTTAGCCAAAGACTGGCCTCTATGGAATGTGATGCGTCCCAGGCTAAGGAGGTAAAATCTTATCATAAAATGCTTCTGGATATCTATGCCTGCCAGCGTAAAGAACTATTCCTGCTGCGTAAAGAAAAGTTCTTCAGCGATGAAGAGATCCGGAAGGCAGAAATGCAACTCGACCTCAACGAGCTGAAAATTATGAATAATGCCCACCTCTAAATCCCGGCAGGATAGAACACATTCTGTTTCAAATTAATATATAGATTTTAGGCTTGATTATGCCCGGTTATTAACCGGGCATAATTTTTAACCTTTTGTTTTACGCAAGCCTAACAAATTAAAGCCGTGCATAAAATATTATCGCGCAAAAATTCCTATTTTTACGTCCAAACCAACAAAACAAAAAAACTTTGTCTAACACTTCTTACAGAAACCTTTTGGATGAAGAGCTGTTCTACCGGATCGCCCAACGCAAAGATCAGGATGCCATGAACATGCTCTATAAACGCTACGCTCATCTGGCCATGGGTGTGGGTTTAAAATATCTGCCTCATGAAGACGCTAAGGATATTGTGCAGCTCGTATTTGTAAAAATATGGACCGATGCAGCGCAATACAAAGTTAAAAGTTTCAAACCCTGGCTCTACACGGTAGTTAAAAACCAGTGTTTAATGGAATTAAGGAAGACCAACCACACCGTGGATCTTCCGGATAATGGCTTCGACTTTATGGAATATGAAGACTTATCGCATCATAAAATGGAACAGGAACAAATTCTGAGAATACTGGAATCTTGTCTGGAAAAACTACAGGCCCCTCAAAAAAACTGTATTGAATTATTCTACAGAGGTATGAAAACTTATAGCGAGATCGCAGGTCTGCAAAATTTATCCGACAAGCAAGTAAAAACGTACCTGCAAAACGGGCGCAGAAACCTGAAAGTTTGTTTTAGTCAACATAAAAACACCTTATAGCCGCCATGTACAGTAGAGATCGATTGATAAAAGCTATAGATAATAGTGCCTGTCTTACCCGGAGACAGATTGATGACTATTTGCAAAATAAATTGTTCCCCGAAGAGCTTTATGTAGTAGAAATGCATTTAAATGAATGCCCTTTCTGCAACGATGCTGTGGAGGGTTACACTAAATCCGGCAATGCCAACCAAATACTAAGTACGGTTGAAGAGTTTTCTTTTACCACAATACCGGCAAGGGAAGCCCAACCGGAGCCAGTACCGCCTGCTCCTAAAGTACCGGAAGTAAAAGCCCCGGAAAAGAAGGCTGCTCCGGCACCTCCTGTGGCACCTGAAAAAATAAAAGAAGTCAAAAAAGCGCCACCCGCTGAACCGGTAAGAAAGGTCACTTTTGATAATGAACCGAAACGCTCCCGTAAACTGGTACCGATCGGTATCGCCGCTGCAGTAGTGTTAGGCCTGGGAATCTGGGGCATCACAAAAATAGGAAGTGATAAAAATTCAGACAAGATGCTCGCCGATAATGGCAGTGCAGCTTCGGATGGAATGGTAGAAGATGGCATGTTCAATGAGTCATCCATCAACCGGGAAGAAGATTCTGCTATGAATGCCAAATACGGCTTCCAGAACCAGCGCCCCATGATGGGAGGTCACTACTCGGCACGCCAATCCGGCTATACAGGCGATGGTCAGATGAGTGATTCTGTATCCATGGCCATGATGGCTGATGCGGCTACCGAGCAAGCCAGCCCGGCAATAGCTAAAGTAGAAGAACGATCCGGCAGCTTTGTGGGCCCGGTGTTACCACGCGAAGAAGAACAAAGAAGAACAGCCTCCAGTGCGCCTGCAAGCGCTGAGAAGTCCAAAGTGACCACGATGGCATCTGCAGCAAAAACTAAAGTAGAACCGGCCAAACCAGCCGATAAAACGGTAGCGGCCAACAGTAAAGATGCCAAAAATAAAACAACGGCTGCTCCCCCGGCAAACGCCCGTACAACAGCCGCTAAAGAAACCGCAAAACCTGCAGAAAGTAAAGCCGCTGCCGGCAGCCCGGCGTTAGCACAGGCAGATAAAGACTATAAAAAGGGCCTGGAACTATACAACAAAAAGCAATATTCCGCTTCCATCATGTATTTCCAATCCGCGGCTAAAGTAAGAGATTACCCCAACCGTACGAAGGCCGAAAGCTATATCAAACTGGCCAAAAGCGAAGTAGTTAACGCGGAACGCAAGAAAAACAGCGAGAAGAATAATGATAAATAAAAGGTGGCCTCTAAAAAGCTAAGCTTCTTGTCACATTGAGCTCCGTCGAAATACGGCAAGAATTGAGTATCAAATTTGTCTACCCTTCGACAAACTCAGGATGACAAATTTTGTACTCTTTTTAGACACCTTCTTTATTGAAAGAATAAATTACAGTATGCTGCAACCATACATTACCGATATTGACCAATACATACGCAATAATTTCCCTGCCGAAATCAGGGAAATTTCTGTTTTAGCCTATAAGGCCATCAGCCTCTTTATCCTTTTCGTCACCCTGGCCTACTTATTGAAAAAATTGTTGCTGCCGGTGATTCGCTGGACGGTAAATAAACTGGACCGCCCCTTGTACAAGGCACTTTATGAGCGCAAGGTCTTCCGGGCGTTCCTGAACTTCGTCCCCCTGATGTTCTGTTATTTCCTGATCGAAGAAGTGTTCTACCGGAGCAAAAGATACCTGCCCTATGTAGATATGTTCTTCAATTGGTTCATCGTTACCATCATCGGACAGATCCTTTACCGGACCACAAAAGCCATTGAAGACCATACGACCTACCAGACTGCCGATTATAATACTACCAGCTTTAAAGCAGTAGGGCAATCTATAAGAATTGCCGGCTCTTTGATCTATGTGATCATTTCTTTGTCCATTTTTTTAAGAGTGTCACCAGGCAGTATCCTGGCCGGGCTGGGCGCCATGACCGCATTGGTTTTACTGATGTTCCGCGACAGCATCCTGGGCTTTATTTCCGGTATCCATGTGGCTACGTCCAAGCTCTTTAAAGTGGGCGACTGGATTAACCTGACGAAGTATAAATTGGAAGGGACCGTAGTAGAAATCAACCTGCTCACCACTAAAATAAAGAATTTCGACAATACCATTTCCTCTGTACCGACCTACGACCTTATTTCGAGTGAGGTACGTAATGCACAGGTACTGATTGACCGGAATTCGCGCCGGATCAAAAGATCAGTATATTTTAACATCAAATCATTCCGGTTTATCGACTACAGCCTTTTCCAGCGCTTACAAAAAGTAGACTTGCTCAAAGACTATTTCGGGACCGTAAAAAACGAAATCCGCAGGCTGGAAAACATGGAAGAAGGCAGCGTGGAAGAAGACCTGATCAACGGCAAACAACTGACCAATATAGGCACCTTCAGAATGTATGTACTGGAATACCTGAAACATCATGAAAAGATAGATGAAACACAAACGATTATGGTGCGCCAGCTGGAAATCACCCCACAAGGTATGCCTTTAGAGATCTATTGCTTTACCAAACTGGGCATCTGGGGCGATTTTGAAAACCTGCAATCAGATATTTTTGACCATATCCTGGTTGCGGCCAAAGAATTCAGCCTGGAAATTACGCAATCGGTGATCGCACCGGTTAATCCTAACAGTCATTAATAGCCATATTTATCCTTCCATCTTTGCTTTAAGAAGGCCCGTATCTTTTCTTCTGAAGGATTATCACCAGGATCATAGAAAGTGGTGCCGGAAAGCATATCCGGCAGGAATTCCTGCTCCACGAAATTATTTTGAAAATCATGGGCATATTTATAGTTGTTACCATACCCGAATTCTTTCATTAGCTTCGTGGGCGCGTTCCGGATATGTAGCGGCACTGAAAGATCCCCGGTTTGCCTTACAGCCGCCTGCGCCTTATTAATGGCCATATAAGCTGCATTACTTTTCACGGAGCTCGCCAGGTAAGTTACCGCCTGCCCTAGTGCAATACGGCACTCAGGATAACCGATATTCTCTACCGCCTGGAAACAGGCATTAGCCAGTAATAAGGCATTAGGATTGGCATTGCCGATATCTTCACTGGCAAAAATAACCATTCTCCGGGCTATAAATTTAGGATCTTCCCCACCCTCAATCATACGTGCCAGGTAGTAAACGGCCGCATTCGGATCACTACCCCGCATAGACTTGATAAAAGCGGAAATAATATCATAATGCTGCTCCCCGGATTTATCATACAAAGCCATTTTTTGTTGCACGATATGTTGCACAAAAGCATTGTTGATATGCTGTTCGCCTTCCGGAAGCGCTTCTGCCAATAATTCGAGTAAATTCAGCAATTTTCGGCCGTCGCCCCCGCTGCGCATCAACAGGATTTCCCACTCGTCAATTACTAATTGTTTGGATTGCAGGAATGCATCTTCGGCCATTGCCCGCATCGCCATTTTCTTCAGGTCTTCCGCCGTAAAAGGATGCAGCGTATACACCTGTGAGCGACTCAGCAAGGCGCTGATGACTTCAAAGGAAGGGTTTTCTGTAGTAGCCCCTATCAGCACAATATATCCTTTTTCTACTGCCGCCAGCAGGCTGTCCTGCTGTGATTTATTAAAGCGATGAATCTCATCAATAAACAATACCGCTTTCCCGGACTTCCGCGAGAGCTCGATCACCTGCCTTACTTCTTTCACACCCGACTCTACCGCGCTCAGGCTGAAAAAAGGCAAGCCGGATTCCGATGCAATGATCTGGGCTAAGGTAGTTTTACCGATACCAGGCGGACCCCAGAATATCATAGAATGCAGCCTGCCGCTTTCCACCATTTGTCTTAACACACCGTTTGGACCTACCAGGTGTTCCTGACCTACCACATCATTCAATGTTTCCGGGCGCATTCTTTCCGCAAGAGGTTTATTGTTCATCCTGATTTCAGATTATTTTTTCCTTAACTTAGCGCAAAATTAAGTGTTTATGCGCGGTTTTTATGTGATTTCCACCCTGCTCCTGCTTTTCGCGGGAAATGTGTCTGCCCAGAAAAAGGACCTGAGCAAAGAATATAATTATAAAATGCCCGGAGCTAATATACCACCTTTTGAAGTCAAAACAACGGATGGAAAAATGATCAGCAATAAAGACTTTGAAGGCTATGACAAACTGATGCTGGTGCTCTTTAACCCGGGTTGTGATCACTGCCAGCACCTGGCTAAAGATATTGTAGCCCACTATGATGCATTGAAAGATGTGGCAATTATTTATATAGGGGCCAAGGGTGTGGAAGAGTATATCCCTGCTTTTATAAAGGAAACCGGTTTAGGCGCGATAATGCATAAAAAAAATATCTATATAGGGACCGATCAGACTAAAAAATCGGATAGCCCCTATGAAATTTCAGAGTTTTTATATAACCTGTATGAATATAAATTGCCGCAAGTAAATATGTATGACAAAAAAAGGACGATGATCCACCGTAGCCTGGGAGAAGTGGATATTAATACGATCATTGATAAGGTTAAAACTAATTAAAGTGTAACGTTTAATAATAATTTTCATTTTCAAACTAATAAAGGCCGTCAATGACGGCCTTTATTAGTTTAATCTTCTTTCTTTGCTGCTGGTTTCTGCTCCGGCTTGGGCAGGCGGCCCTGTTCCTTAAGCGCATTATTCAGTATATATTCGATCTGACCATTAACACTCCGGAAATCATCGGCAGCCCACTTTTCCAGCGCTTTATACATTGCTTCATTCAAGCGCAACACAAAATTTTTCTTGTCTGCCATAATCTCAATGCTTTATTGATACAAAGTACCGGTATTCAAAACAGGAGCCGCGGCCTTCTCACCACATAAGACGACCATAAGGTTGCTGACCATAGCTGCTTTCTTTTCATTGTCCAGCTCTACGATATCCTTTTCAGATAATTTCTGTAAAGCCATTTCCACCATACCAACAGCTCCTTCCACGATCTTGGCCCGCGCAGCAACAATGGCGGTAGCCTGCTGGCGTTGCAACATAGCACCCGCAATCTCTGAAGCATAAGCCAGGTGGCTGATACGGGCTTCTTTAATCACTACCCCGGCTGGTGCCAGACGATCAGCCAGTTCTTTCTCCAGTATCTGGTTTACAGCTTCTCCGCCTTCTCTTAAAGTAATATTGGCCCCTTCATCCTCCAGGTTATCATAAGGAAAACTACCTGCAAGGTGGCGCACAGCCGCCTCACTTTGTGTTTTTACATAAGAAACATAATTACTTACATCATAGGCTGCTTTATAAGTATCTCCTACCTGCCACACGATCACCGCCCCGATCTCGATGGGATTACCCATTTTATCGTTCACTTTTAAGGTTTGTCCCTGCAGGTTATCAGAACGCAGGCTGACTCTTAGAGAAGTATATAAAGGATTCACAAAAAACAGTCCGTTATCTTTAACCGTACCCACGTATTTACCAAAAAAGTTCAGGACACGAGAGTGATTCGGATTGATGATCATCAAACCTTTCAACAGGAAAATAAATGCCAGCACCAGGATAATGCCCCCAATGATCGCTAAAGGATTGTTGGTCCCGTCCGCTGATTCAAAATGCATAAAACAAAACACCGACAAAACGGCACAGGCTAATGCAGCGACAAGCGCGAGATAACCGGAAATGGGTTTAATGATCTTTTCCATAAGATAAAAATTAAATTGTTATTGTTATGATATCAAAATTATATCATTTCAACTACATTTCCAAATAAGCGTTCTCCAAAGCCTTCCATAAGTAATTTTCCATTTTTTTTGCTTTTTCAATTTAAAATATACCTTTGCGAACTACATTAGTGTATATATGGCGAAAAATTTGTTGATTGTAGAGTCGCCCGCGAAGGCTAAAACAATAGAAAAAATACTGGGAAAGGACTTCGAGGTGAAGTCCAGCTTTGGTCATATCCGCGACCTCGAAAAAGAGGGCATGGGTATAGATATAGACAATGGCTTTATTCCTAAATATATAGTATCGGAAGATAAGGTCAGAGTCGTAAAAGAGCTTAAATCCCTGGCGAAGAAAGCCCAGGAGGTTTGGTTAGCAACGGATGAGGACCGCGAAGGAGAGGCCATATCCTGGCACCTTTGCGAAGAATTAGGTTTAAACCCGGCTACTACAAAACGGATCGTCTTTCACGAGATTACAAAACCCGCTATTCAGAAAGCGGTACAAAGCCCGAGAACGGTAAATATGGACCTGGTGAATGCACAACAGGCCCGCCGTGTGCTGGACCGGATCGTAGGTTTTGAAATTTCACCGGTACTCTGGCGTAAACTGAGCGGTAAAAGCCTTTCTGCCGGCCGGGTACAATCGGTTGCCGTAAAACTGATCGTAGAGCGGGAAAGAGAAATCAATAAATTTAATACTGAAAGCAGCTATAAAGTGGAAGCACTTTTTGCGGCGCAGGATATCAATAAGCGCGCGGTTACCTTTAAAGCAGAAGGCAAAAGAATTAAACAACTGGCCGATGCCAACACTTTCTTACAGAAATGTATCGGTGCCAATTATACGGTAGATAATGTAGAAGTAAAACCAGGCAAGAAAACCCCTTCCGCCCCTTTTACCACCTCTACCCTACAACAGGAAGCCAGTCGTAAACTTGGCTACTCGGTGAGCCGCACCATGCGCTTAGCGCAGACTTTGTACGAAAACGGGTATATAACCTATATGCGTACGGACAGCGTCAACCTGAGCGAAACCGCTTTGCATAACGCAGAAGATGCGATCAAGCAACAATGGGGGACCAACTATCATAAAAGAAGACAATACCAGACTAAAAACCAGTCGGCACAGGAAGCGCACGAAGCGATCCGCCCGACCAATATGATGGTAAGCCATATCGACTTTCCCGACGGGCAAAGACTGTACGACCTGATCTTGAAACGTACTATTGCCAGCCAGATGGCCGATGCCGTTACCGAAAAGACGATTGCCACCATCAACATTTCTACTCAACCCGACAATCAATTAACGGCAAGTGGGGAAGTCATTAAATTTGATGGCTTCTTAAAAGTATACCTGGAAGGTAAGGACGAAGAAGAAGAGGATGACCAGGAAGGCTTACTACCTCCTTTACAAAGAGGCCAAACATTACCTTTAGTGCAAATGCAGGCGATAGAAAGATTTACCCGGCCTGCACCAAGATATACCGAGGCCAGCCTCGTAAAAAAACTGGAAGAGCTGGGCATAGGCCGCCCTTCTACCTACGCGCCTACCATCAGTACGGTACAGCAGAGAAATTATGTAGAGAAAGCCAATAAAGATGGGCTAAGCAGGAGCTACCAGGTCCTGACCTTGAAGCATGACGAGATTGCCCAAAAGCAGGAAGCAGAGATCACCGGCGCAGAAAAGAATAAATTGTTCCCGACGGACCTCGGTATGGTAGTAACTGATTTTTTATCAGAACACTTCCCGGATATCATGAACTACAGTTTTACGGCTAACATAGAAAACGAGTTTGACGAAATTGCTGCGGGGAAAAAGAAATGGAACCAGATGATCGGGAATTTCTATACTCCTTTCCACTCTAAAGTAAACGACACTTTAGAAAACGCGGAACGTGCCGTTGGCGAAAGAATACTGGGCGTAGACCCGGAAAGTGGTAAAAATGTGATCGCAAGACTAGGCCGCTTCGGACCTATGGTACAGATCGGCAGCTCAGATGATGAGACCGAAAAGCCAAGATTCGCTTCCCTGAAGCGCGACCAAAGCATTGAAACGATCAACCTGGAGCAGGCATTAGACCTCTTCAAATTACCTTTCAACCTCGAAGATTATGAAGACAAAGAGGTAATGGTGGGTATCGGTCGCTTCGGGCCTTATGTAAAATGGGGCGAAGCATTCATTTCCGTACCAAAAAATATCGACCCTTTAACCATTGATATTGACAAAGCGATTGAGATCATTAAGGAGAAACAGGCTGCCGATGCACCGATAGGGACCTATAAGGGTATACCTGTTACCAAAGGCACCGGCCGTTTTGGTCCGTTTATCAAATACAATGACCTTTACATTAATGTACCCAGGGCCTATAATTTTGAGCAACTCAGCCAGAAAGATATTGAGGAGCTGGTAGGTAAAAAACTCGAAAAAGAAGCCAATCGCTATATCCAGCAATGGCCGGAAGAGAAAATAGCGATCGAGAACGGGCGCTGGGGTCCTTTTATCCGTTTCGGTAAAGAAATGCTGAAGCTGGGTAGAAAAGCAGACGGCACTAAATATGAAGCGGAAGACCTTTCCGGTGTATCATTAGAAGAAGTAAAGCAAATGATCATCAGCATTAACCCGCAGGCATTCGAAAAGAAGACAAAGAAAGCTGCTACCAAAAAGACCGCCACTAAAAAAACGGCTACCAAGAAGACTGCGGCAAAAAAAGCAGCAGCTCCCAAAAAGACTGCGACAAAAAAAACGACGCCGAAAAAATAATACAACGGCTTAAATGATAAATAAAATCAAAATACCAAAAGATACGATTGCCTGATTAGCCGGCAATCGTATCTTTGTTTTTGACCTAAATTACCATTCCCGGCAATAAGATGCGTGCATTTACTCTACTACTTTTACTCCTGGCTTTAGTGTCGAGCAGCTTTCAATCGGTAAAAAAAGCCAGGCTGGATAAAGCGGAAGCGCAGCATGCCTTTCATTACCTCAACCAGATCAGGACTAACCCGGCAAAATTCCAGCAAAAGTTTCCCTTCTTATCAAAACATAAAATCACGAAAAAAGCAGTGATATGGAATGAGCAGCTGGCCAAAGTAGCGGAAACAAAGGCTTTGGATATGGCGAACCGCAAATATTTCGCCCATGTGGACCCGGAAGGTTATGGCATGAATTATCATATTCATAATGGAGGCTACAAGTTGCATAAAGACTGGCTGAAAACCAAACGCAGCAATAATTTTGAGTCGCTTGCCTATGGCTTGAAGGATGGCGAAAGCACTATTAATACACTTTTGATTGATAAGGGCATACCCGGACTGGGACACCGTAAGCACCTGCTGGGTATAGGCGACTGGAACAGTTCGCTGACCGATATTGGTATTGGGTTTGCCCGCATAGAACGGGATGCCGGGTACCAGGAAACTTACGTTTGTATCATTATAGCAAAACACGATTGGTAAAAATAATATGGGAAACAGCATTATAAAAGTAGCGCAGCTGGTAAAAAAATACGAAAACTTCACTGCGGTTAATGGTATAAGCTTCGAAGTGGCACAGGGGGAGATCTTTGGCCTTTTAGGCCCGAATGGCGCCGGCAAAACCACTACTTTAGAAATTATTGAAACCCTGCGGCCCAAAACATCCGGTAAAGTATGGGTAGACGGGCTGGACCTGGATAAGCAAGCCCAGGACATCAAAAAAATTATCGGGGTACAGTTACAGGCAGCGGGCTTCTACCCCAACCTGAACCTGAAAGAGATCATTGAACTGTTTGCCGGCCTTTATAACGCCAGCATTGACCCTTTAGCCCTGTTGCAAAGTGTGCAACTGGAAGATAAAGCAAAAAGCAAATTCAAACACTTATCTGGTGGTCAAAAGCAACGTTTTTCAATTGCCACGACCCTGATCAATCAGCCTAAAATTATTTTCCTGGATGAACCTACCACCGGCCTGGATCCGCAGGCAAGGCGCAACCTATGGGAACTGATTAAAAGCCTTAAAGAAAAAGGCACTACTGTAGTGATTACCACTCACTATATGGATGAAGCGGAGATCCTTTGCGACAGGGTCGCCATTGTAGATAGTGGCACGATCATCAAACAAGGCAGCCCGGACCAGCTGATCGACGAATTGCTCTCCGGAGGTTTTAGCCGCAGCAAAAAAGTTAAGGAGGCCAACCTGGAAGACGTTTTCCTAAACCTGACCGGGAAAGCATTAAGAGAACTATAGCATATAGCAATCTTTCTACTAAACATATAAGCTTATGGAAGTGGCCATCATCGGCGCAGGTATCGGAGGGCTTACGTTGGCGCTCTACCTCAAAAGACAGGGCATTAAGCCGGTTATTTACGAAAGCGCAGCGGCTATTGAGCCGGCAGGTGCAGGGATCATGCTAGCTTATAATGCTATGCAGGTATTGGAAGACCTGGGACTTGCCGAAAGTATCATCGCAGCAGGCAATAAGATCAAAGGTTTTGAAATCTCGGATCAAAAAGAGCGCCTGATCATGGCGACCTCACTCGACCAGTCTGACCTTAAAAAAGGAATTTATAATGTAGCCATTCACCGGGCCGATTTACAGCAGATTTTAGCCACGGCAGTGGGTATAGAAAATATCCGGCTATCCAGTCGCTTACAATCAATAGAAACAGGAGCAAAAACAAAATTAGTATTTGAAGATGGTTACCAGGCTACCTGCGATATTTTGTTTGGCGCGGATGGTATAAAATCTGCGGTGAGAAACCATATTGCCCCCAAAAATAGTTTGCGGAGCACCCGGCAGGTCTGTTGGCGGGGCATCTGTACAAAGCCATTACCTGATCTGAAAAAGGATATTGCCATAGAGCAATGGGGACAAGGGCAGCGTTTCGGATATGTCCTTTTAAATCCCGGGCAGACCTATTGGTTCGCAGTCAGCAATGAGCAACATGTACAGGACTGTAAGCTCCCGGAACGCCTCCAATCCTTCAATTCCGTTGCCCGGCAACTGATCTCAGATACATCGCCCACAAAAATCATTTACAGTGAAATTGCAGACCTCTCCCCTTTAAGCTACTGGTATAAAGAAAACATTTGCCTGATCGGCGACGCCGCACATGCTACCACGCCCAATATGGGACAAGGTGGCTGCCAGGCTATAGAAGATGCCTATACGATTGGTAAGCTCCTGGAGCAGGGATATGCGCTTAAGGATACGTTTCCCCTATTACAACAACTCCGGGGGAAAAGGGTGAAAAAAATTGTACAGCAAAGCCGGTTGATCGGCAGTCTATCCCAGTTGGAAAACAAATATGCCGCATCTTTTCGTAATTTTGCCCTGCGCCTAAGCGCTGCTTCAGTAGCCAAAAAACAATTAAATTTTATCATCAACCTGGATTATATTTAAATCCGACCGGGTCGCCGGAAATCAAAACAACAAAATGCCCTTAATTTTTGACACTGAATTTGAACACAACGAAATCAGCCAAACGGCACAACAATTTTTAGCGGTCGCCAGGAAATTTGAAGTGTGGGCCTTAAGCGGCCATCTCGGGGCTGGCAAAACCACTTTTACAGCCGCGCTGTTGAAAGAGTTGGGTAGCAGGGATAGTGTCAGCAGTCCTACATTTTCGATTATCAACCAATACGAGGTTTCCGGGGCTACGCTTTACCATAGCGATTGGTACCGGATAGGTGATGAAGAAGAGGCCATTGCCAGCGGGCTGGAAGACATGCTACAGCAGCAAGGGATTAAAATAATTGAATGGTGGGAAAAAGCCCCGGACTTACTGCCGGCAGGTACACTTTACTGTTACCTGGAGCCGCTAAGCCCGTCCAGGCGCAGCTTAAAATGCTATGATTCACCAAATCTTTAAAAATAATTTGTTCAGGAAAAATAAAACCCTATCTTTGCAATCCTGTCAACGGGGAAATGATGGTTCAGGGACGCCTTAATCATTTATTTTGAAATACTAATACGGGCATGGTGCAATGGTAGCATGCGGGTCTCCAAAACCTTCGATCTGGGTTCGAATCCTAGTGCCCGTGCAAAACATAGCCCCAAAAGGGCTTTTTTATTTTTTAAAACACTGTAAGTTATTATGGCTAAATTCGGCACTTACGTTCAGGAAGCATATGATGAGTTAGTTCATAAAGTGAGCTGGCCTTCATGGAGTGAGCTTCAAAAGACTACCTGGGTGGTTTTATTGGGTATCCTTTTCATTACTGTAGTAGTTTTAGGAATGGATGCAGCATGTGAAGCTTTGATGAAGTTGATCTACAGTTTTGCTTCCTAATTAAATTAATCCGACACAACAACAATGAGTGATACTTTGCAAGCACAACCGGTACAGGATACTAAATGGTATGTATTACGTGTGGTTAGTGGAAAAGAAAGAAAAGTAAAAGAACATTTGGATAAAGAGATCCGCATCAGCGGATGGAGTAATGCGATTATACAGATTCTTTGCCCGATGGAAAAAGTTTTCAAAGTGCAGAATGGTAAAAAAGCATTAAGAGAGAAGATTCTTTTCCCGGGTTACCTGATGATCGAAGCGGTAGATGGTAAATTCAATGATACCATGTTACAAACAATCGTTGCCGTAACCGGTGTAATCCATTTCTTAGGTAAAGAAAACCCTACTCCTTTACGCAAAGCAGAAGTCAACAAAATGTTTGGTAATCTTGATGAGGTTATGGAGCAGGGCGTTACTATGGCTGAACCGTTTATCCTGGGCGAAACCATTAAGGTTATTGATGGTCCGTTCAATGATTTCAATGGTACTATCGAGGAAGTAAGCGAAGAAAAACGTAAGTTGAAAGTAAGTGTTAAGATCTTTGGCCGTGCCCAGATCGTTGAGCTTAACTTCACTCAGGTAGAGAAAATTTCTTAACAGCACATCTAATTGATACAAAAAAGCAGCGATACATTTATCGCTGCTTTTTTATGCTTATCATTCCTAATGGGAAAGATTATTATTAAGGATTTAAAGAAATGTTGACCCCTAAGCCTGCTGAGGAATTTTCAATTTTAGTACCGTCTTCGTTCGCAATATAATCTACCAGGCCATAGCGTCCCTGGGCCAATACAGTCACATAATCAGACACCCGGTACCTTATCTGCGCCTTTGCCCCTGCATCCCAAACATTGATCCATTTTACCGGGTTTAGGGTATTTTTCAGGGAAGTGGCTTCCACCAGGGGATTATTGGCATCCAGCACCAGCTTGTTATTAAAGTTACGGTACATATCTGCACCTACGGCTACAGATAGATTTTTAGTGACATTATAGCCGCCAAGCACCGCCAGCCCTACTCCAACCACATGATTGCCATAAGTGTAAGCACTCGCCTTACCCTTACCATTGGAAGCTGCCAGCGCCTCATTCATATTACCCAGATCACCTAAATTAGTAAATGATCCATTGTCATTACGTTTATAGTAAAGGGCTTTCTGGTAACGGACATCGGTATAGGAAACATCTAAATTAGCTTCTGTATAGATGCGTTTGCTCCAATCACGCTTTACCGTCATGCCTGCATTAAATTGCATCAACCCGACCTTGGGCAAACCTCCTTTAACGGAAATCCCGTAAATAAAAGGATCTTCAAAGGCAGTAGTATGTTCGGGATTATCGGACCAGTCAGCAACGCTGTAAAGTTTAGAGCCCATATCTTCTGCTATTTTAAAGCGCTCGTACCTTTCCGTTGTCTTGCTGACAGGGTCTAAAGCATCACGCATTTCAGGAGCAACACTTATGCCTGTGCTATACACCTGGTTCAGTGTTACTGACGCGAATGCTGCTCCTATAGGATCAATAACAGGGTGCTCCATTCCAACGATCACACCGGGCCCTTGTGTTGATTTTGACGTAAATGCCTGCAGTCCCAGTACCACACCTTTAGCAGGCTGCAAAATATCTATGTACTTATTTTCTCCACCTGTCGTATTCAGTTGCTCGGCTATTGATTTCCTGCTGGAATTGATTCCCCCGGCTAATTCTTGTCCCGGCGCAGCCATCTTATTATTATTTACAGAAAACAAGATTGCTCCTGTAGCCAGTACGCCAAAGCAGGCCGCGGCCACAGCACGGCTGATGGACCAGAAAGGTTTCTTTTTAATGGAAGGAATACTCATGCCTGTAGCAAATGCTGCGCCTTTACCCTCAGAGAGGGCTTGCTGCATTTTTTGCCAGGATTCTTCAGATGGCCTGTACTCAACCTCCTCTAAGACTTTTCTGATATCTCTTTCAAACGCATCCGGTTTCATAATTCTATTTTTGAATTTGTGGTAATAATTGATTTGAGCTGTTTTTTTGCCTGGTGCAGCAACCAGTGAGAATGATTTTCTGTAATATTCAGTTCCTGTGCGATCTCTTTATGGTTATATTCTTCAAAGACGTATAAATTGAAAACAGTCCTTTGTTTATCGGGCAATTTTCGCATAATATTAAGTACTTCCTCTGCAGAAATACGTTCCTGTGCATGATTTAAAACGCCCAGACTGTTCGCCGCAGTATTCTCTTCAATGTTAAAATAAGTATGTTTCTCTACTTCATTCTTTTTGGCATTCAGGCTTCTCAGGTTATCCAGGCAAACCCTGGTAGTCACCTTTTTCACCCAACCTTCAAAAGAGCCCTGGAATCCGAATTGAGCCAGGTTAGTATATACTTTCATGAAACCGTCATGCACCCATTGTTCCGCATCTTCCGTATTGGGGGCATAGCGCACGCATACTTTCATCATTACCGGATAAAAAGTAAAATAAAACTCCTTTTGCCTGAGCGGATCTCCCGCCAGGCAGCCCTCAACTAAGCCCTGAAGTTTATCTAAACTAATATCCATTAATCTATTCCGCTATACTTACCTATTTTATTTTTTACAGGCACAGGCATTACATTCTGCTTCCGTTTTAAACCCGAAATCGGAGCAACCACTGTACGAGACCAATTCACATTGATTGGATCCGGCGTCATAAAACCACCGCTCAAAAGATTGCTGGCAAGCCTCGTTTACAGGAGGTTGTTGCAGGCATTTCGCATCAACCGCCTGGCAGTCTGATAGTTTGGCACAAGAGCCGAAACTAATCGCCAAAGCTGTTGCCGCAAAGAGTAAAATACACTTCATTAATTACTTTGTTTTGTTTTACTATATAAAGTTAATTCAAAATATAAACAGCTCAAAGATGTATCACAACTCCTGCAATACACCTTATAAAGCCATTATTAAAGATAGACGTAAAAACTATGGATTTACTTAGAAAAAAAAGGTCAGCAAAATGCCGACCTTTTTTCCGCTGTTAAACAGTGTTGTATCTTTTTAATAATTGATTCTAAGGAATACATCGTCATAGGGACTTTTAGGAAAATCCTGGTACCTGAGATGAAGCGTTTTGGTGGTTTTCTCGATCACCATCCAGTTCTTATTCAGACTATTAAAAGGTCTTTCATTCCCAAATTGCAATTTCAGGCTTGCAGTAGTAGTCAGGGTATCTGTATAAGTAGTATCTTTCCAGGTACCTACAAATTCTTTTCCATCACGAATAGCACGTACAGTACCATCCGCATTAAAAGTAAAAGAATAACCGGTAAAATTTACCAGCCTGTCATTACCATCGTCGTAATAACCTGTCATACGCCAATTCTTTTGCTGCAGGATTTCGCCTGCCTTTTTATCGGTGGATTCTCCGTCTACTTTTTGACAGCTTACGGCCATAAAAGTAGCTCCAAGCGCCAGAATAATGAGTTTTTTCATGAACAAAGGGTTGTTTGACAATAATTTAGGGATGTAATATAATAATTTTATTTTATTCCGAAAGATTTTTTCACTTTAGATACAAAATCTAATTTTTCCCAGGTAAACAATTCCACTTTCATCTTCTTCGGCTTTTTGGTAGTATAATCCATAAAACTCAACTCTTTCACCTCTGATTCACGTCCCATATGACCATAAGCTGCAGTAGCACCATAAATAGGGTTTCTTAATTTTAACCTTGTCTCAATAGCATAAGGTCTCATATCGAAGATCTCGCTTACTTTTTGCGCAATTTCACCATCGGTCATATCAACTTTCGCCGTGCCTTTAGTATCTACAAATATACCCATTGGTTCTGCCACACCGATCGCATAGGATACCTGTACCAGGATCTCATCACAGACACCGGCAGCTACCATATTCTTGGCAATATGTCTTGTGGCATAAGCTGCACTACGGTCAACTTTGCTTGGATCTTTTCCGCTGAAAGCACCACCACCATGTGCCCCTTTACCACCATAAGTATCTACAATGATCTTTCTTCCGGTAAGACCGGTATCACCGTGTGGTCCGCCGATTACAAACTTACCGGTAGGGTTGATATGGTATTTGATAGCGCTGTTGAAGTATTTTTTATACTCAGGATATTTTTTGATCACATGCGGGATCAGGATATCTTTAATGTCCTTGTCAATTTTTTGCAGCATTGCAGTTTCTTCTCCGAAATCATCATGCTGGGTAGATATAACGATCGCATCTATGCGCAATGGTTTATGATCATCGCTATACTCTAAAGTTACCTGGCTTTTCGCATCTGGTCTCAGGTATTTGATTTGCTTATTTTCCCTGCGCAGCTCTGCTAATTCGATCAGCAATTTATTGGCCAGGTCTAATGCCAGTGGCATATAATTAGTAGTTTCATTGGTGGCATAACCAAACATCATACCCTGATCGCCGGCTCCCTGATCTTCTTTATTTTTACGCTCTACTCCCTGGTTAATATCCGGGGATTGCTCATGAATAGCGGATAAGATACCACAGCTATTCGCTTCAAACATGTACTCACTTTTTGTGTACCCGATCTTACGGATTACCGCACGTGCGATTTCCTGAACATCCAGGTAAGCACTTGATTTTACTTCGCCGGCCAAAATAACCTGTCCTGTAGTTACCAGTGTTTCACAAGCAACTTTACTGTCTTTATCAAATGCAAGAAAATTATCAATAAGGGCGTCGGAAATTTGATCGGCAATTTTATCAGGATGTCCTTCAGAAACTGATTCGGACGTAAAATAATATGGCATTAAAATTTTATATTATTTGGGTTAAAAATTAAATAGGTTCAAAAGTACAAAAAGATATTAATAATTATATGGCAAATTACTGGCTCAAAGAGGAATCCACTATAACTTGTTCATCAGGTTCTTCGCCCGGTGCCATGACCTCACGGATGGTAGAATCAGACTGCATATATTCAAAACTATTAAAGTCTATTTTCCAGCGGATATTCCCTTCCAGGTTTTTCTCAGCCACCAGGTTGAGCTGCGTAAAAGGAAAGAGTTCCGGGGTGGTAGTAAAATCTACCGTGTACATGCTGTCGTTTACTTTCTTCTCTCCAATGATCTTTACTTTAAAATTATTCATGTAAGCTTCCTTTTGCTCATCGCTAAGGTCTTTGGTTTCTCTCTCCAGCACCTTCAAAAAGCTCCAGGTCTGCCGGGTAGAATAATTCTTAGCCGTATGCATATCGAGCCGGGCCACACTTACCAGGAAGGTTTCCGTAACCGCCTTGGGTGAATTCGTACTTTTACAAGCTATCAGTAATAAGGAAAAGATAAAGAGTAAAACTAATTTACTATGGTTCATTGAAGTATGAAATTTGTTGCAAAAATACAAAAATGCCTTGCATAATCAGGGTAAAAGTATACCGCTGATTAATGCTTACCGGCTTTCATTTTCCGGATGGGTTCCAGAAGATAGCTAAGCCCGTTTAGTTTGATCTCGTACATCGTCTGTAGTAGTAAGCCTATCTTACCAGGAGGGAAGCCGGTTCGCGAAAACCACATGATATAATGCTCGGGTAAATCCCCGATGAAGGTGCCGCTGTATTTTCCAAAAGGCATTTTAATTTCAAACAGTTCGGTAAGCAGCCGGGCGTCTGGTCCCATGATAAGATTAATTTAAGAATTCGGGGTCAAAATTATGGCAAATAAAATTCTATTTTTGTGCCATGACTATAATATATTGTTATGATGCTTACTGTGGCTGGTGTTATGGCTTCAGTAATGTTATAAAAAGAATCTCAGAAGAATATAAAGATAAATTCCAGTTTGAAGTATTAAGCGGGGGTATGATATTGCCGGAAACGCCGCAGCCGATCAGTCTTATCGCGCCTTATATGCAGGAAGCTTATAAAGCTGTGGAAGAACGTACCGGTGTAAAATTTGGTGAAGATTTCCTGTTTCATATTAACCGGCCGGAAGAAAGTGACTGGTTTCCAAATTCCGAAAAACCGGCGATCGCTTTATGTATTTTCAAAGAAATTTACCCGGAAAGAGCTATTGAATTTGCTTCAGACCTGCAATATGCTTTAAATTTTGAGGGCCGTGACCTTACGGATAATGAAGCTTACCGGCACCTGCTGGAAAAGTACGAGATTGACCCGGATGAATTTTATTATAAGTTGAAAGAGCCGGCTTACCAGGAAAAGGCCAATTACGAATTTCAATTAGTGAAGCAATTAAAAGTGGACAGTTTTCCGCAGGTATTACTGCAGATCTCCGATTCTAAATTCTACCTGCTGGCTAAAGGATATACAGAATATGAAACCCTGAAAACAACGTTGGAAAGTATTTTGATCCAGATTCAATCGGTGCAGAATTAATGGTTAATCCACATAAAAACAACTAAGCCGTCCACAATGTGGACGGCTTAATATTTATAGGAACATCATTATTTTTTTAGCATTTTTTAAGCGCAGCAATCATCGCGACCGGGTCCGGAGCACTAAAAACAGTATTACCAGCCACCAGCACGTCCGCACCTGCCGCAATAATTTCTGAGGCATTATCATAAGTAACGCCGCCATCAATTTCGATTAATGCACTACTCCCCTTCTCCCGGATCATTTGTTTCAATTGCTTGATCTTATTTAAGGTATTAGGAATGAATTTTTGCCCCCCAAAACCGGGATTCACGCTCATCATACACACCAGGTCGATGTCATTGATCACGTCTTCAAGCTGTTGAATGGAGGTATGCGGGTTGATCGCCACACCGGCTTTCATGCCCTCTCCTTTGATCATCTGAATCGTACGATGCAGGTGTGGGGAAGCTTCGATATGCACACTTAAGTTATGGGCACCGGCACGGGCAAACTCAGCCACATATTTTTCCGGTTCCAGGATCATCAGGTGTACATCCAGCGTTTTTTTAGCTTCTTTGGCAATAGCCTGGATAATCCCCATCCCGAAACTGATATTCGGAACAAAACGGCCGTCCATCACATCTAAATGGAACCAATCTGCTTCAGATTGATTGATCATTTGAATATCATCGGATAATTTTAAAAAGTTGGCAGAAAGTACGGAAGGAGCGATAAGCGCCATGGAATTATAATTTTTGATTGGTGTACAAAGATATTTAAAATGGATGGATTATAAGGAATGAATTCAGATCGTTCCCGTATTTTATCCACAAGGTATTGTTAATAATATTTGCGAAATGTGTAAAAGTCTGTAAATGTTAACAATAATGTGCATAGCTGTTGAAAAAGGTAAGATTTAGTGAAAAAACCGGATTTCTTTGTGAATAAGTGTAGTTTACATGTTTATAAGCCGGTGATTAGTTTTAATAATTTAGGTAAAGTAAAAGACCTTTTTCTTGAATCTTTAGGCTTAACTTCGCTCTCCCACTTCACTTTTTGCGGGGAAATAACTTAAAATTAATATGGATCTCAATACAAAAAAGACTACCTCTACCAGGAAACCTAAAGTCAGTGACCTCAGTTCAAATGTCTATGGCAAAGTACCGCCACAGGCCCGGGAAATTGAAGAAGCGGTTCTGGGCGCCATCCTGCTGGAGAAAGACAAGCTTTCTGATGTAATGGAGATCCTGCCCAAGCCCGAGTGCTTTTATGTAAATGCGCACCAGGTGATCTATGGCGCTATACAGCGCCTCCAGGACCGCAAAATGGAGATCGACCTGCTTACGGTAATGGAAGAGCTGCGCAAGACAGATGAACTTGAGCTGGTTGGCGGCGCTTATGCCCTAACCAAGATCACACAATCTGTGATTACTTCCGCACACGTCATCACCCACTCCAGGGTGGTCATGCAGAAATACATCCAGAGGGAATTGATCCGGATCGGTGGAGAGATCGTATCCGATTCCTTTGAAGACAAAACAGATGTATTTGAGCTACTCGACAAAGCAGAACAAGATCTGTTCGAGATCGGCAACAGCTACCTGAAGAAAGACTCTGAATCCATTAAAGATATCCTCGTACGTACGCTTGACGAGATTGAAGAAGCCCGTAAGCAAAAAGACGACCTTACCGGTGTACCTTCCGGCTTTGCGGCACTGGACGCCATTACCGGCGGCTGGCAAAAAACGGATCTTATCATCCTTGCGGCACGTCCGGCTGTGGGTAAAACCGCCTTCGCCCTGAACCTTGCCGTCAATGCAGCATTAAACCCTAAAAAACCTATGGGTGTAGCTGTATTCTCGCTGGAGATGGGCAGTACGCAGTTGGTAAAACGTCTGCTGAGTATGGTTACCGAGGTAAAACTCGAAGGCATCAGCCGGGGTAAAATGGAAGACCATGAAATGATCCAGTTAACGGAGAAAATGGACCGCCTGGTCAATGCACCTATTTACCTGGACGACCAGGCAGGTTTGAATATCTTTGAATTAAGAGCAAAATGCCGCAGGCTAAAAGTAAAATATGACATCCAAATGGTCATTATCGATTACCTGCAATTAATGCATGGCGGTCCGGATAGCAAGAATGGGAACCGTGAACAGGAGATTTCAAAAATCTCCAGGGAGCTTAAAGGGCTCGCAAAAGAGCTCAGTATACCGATCCTGGCACTTTCCCAATTGAGTCGTGCGGTGGAAACACGTTCGGGAGATAAAGGAAAAATCCCGCAATTGAGTGACTTGAGGGAATCCGGAGCCATCGAGCAGGATGCGGACATGGTTATGTTTATATACCGCCCGGAATACCACGGCATCAGTAATGATGAGAACGGCGAAAGTGTGAAAGGGGAAACGCATATTAATATCGCGAAACACCGGAATGGTAGATTGGATACCGTAAAACTGCAGGCGAAACTGGAAATCCAGAAATTTGTGGAACTGGAACCTGAAGACAACTGGAATTTCTCCGGCGGTAACAGTTTTGGCAGCATTAACCCAGCTGATAATTTCAACGGTGGTGGCAATAGTGGCATTTACCTGCAGGATGGTGCGGACGCTCCATTCAAAACATTAGGCTCAAAAATGAATGATTTTAAGGATTTTGATGATGATGATTTTAATCCTGCTAAAGGATTCCCTAAAATGCCGGATGACGATGTACCTTTCTAAAGAACTAAACTAATAAAATAATCACAGCAATAAACAGCAGCCAAATGCTTTAAATATTAATTACATATAATTGATATTTAAAGCATTTACTACTTTTACACCATGAAGCATACAGGAGTATAAAAAATCTTTATTGAATTAATTTTCCAATCAATTTTAGTTATTTTATCTAAGTATTATACACATATCGACAAAACTACCTATATGCAATTTCTTACAATTCTTTTACCTTTGTAAATAGAACGATTGCCCATTGTTTAGGCGCGTTTTTTGATGCCTTAAAGATAGCTCCTATAATGAAGATTGGATTGATAAAAGAAGGAAAAATTCCTACAGATACTCGTGTGGCCCTTACCCCCGAGCAGTGCTTAAGTTTACGTGAAAATTTCAATCAGGTTGAACTGGTCGTTCAACCCTCCCCTAATCGTAGTTACAGTAATAATGAATACCTGGAAGCTGGTATTGCCATGGATGATGAGGTAAGCGACTGTGATGTTTTACTGGGCATTAAGGAAGTGCCTATAAAAGACCTGATCCCTAACAAAACTTATTTTTTCTTTTCCCATACCAAGAAAAAGCAAAGCTATAACCAGCAATTGATGAAAGCTTTGATCGACCGGAAAATAAGGATGATCGATTATGAAGCGCTGACCTACGATAACGGTAAACGGATTATAGGTTTTGGCTTCTTTGCCGGTGTTGTAGGCGCGCATAATGCCCTGCTTACCTTTGGTAAAAAATATCACCAGTTTGACCTGAAACCGGCTTATCAATGCAAGGATATGCTGCAAATGGTGGCTCAATATCAAAACATTGAGATTCCACCGGTTAAAATAGTAGTTACCGGAGATGGCCGTGTGGCACATGGTATCGTTCATATCATGAATGCGATGAACATTATGGAAGTAAGCCCGGAAGAATTCCTGAATAACACTTACGATGTTCCGGTATTTACAAAATTAAAAAATGAACATTTATACATTAACAAACGGACGCAGAATTACTGCAGGGAAGAGTTTCATGCCCACCCGGAACTGTACGAATGCTTATTTACCCCCTACTGCAGTGCTGATATCCTGATCAACGGCATTTACTGGGATACCAATATTCCCCGCCTTTTTGAAAAATACGAGGTCAACAACCCTGATTTCAACCTTTCAGTGATTGCAGATGTTACCTGCGATAAAGACGGTTCGGTACCTATTAACCTGGGTTCTTCTTCTATCCCCGACCCTGTTTATGGTTATAATAAACAAACCGGCGAAATGGATACTCCTTTCAAAAATGACCCCGATATTATTGATATTATGGCAGTAGATAACCTGCCTAATGAATTACCAAGGGATGCCTCAAGGGTATTCGGAGAGCATATTTTAGAGTTTATTTTACCGGAATTATTGAAGCCTGAAAGCAGCATACTGGAAAGAGCCACTATTTGTGAAAACGGCGAATTAGGTCCCAATTTCCAATACCTGGAAGATTATGCTTTCCCTGAAAAACATAAATCACTGAGCTAATTTATAGAGCTCGCTAGCCATAAAGCTTATTTAATCGAATACTTATTCCTGCTTTTGCGGGTTGAGGTATTCGATTTTTACTATTGCTTTACCCGGCTGATGAGGAAGGGCAGTATCGCTACCTAATACTTTGGATTCCCAATAGGTAAACTGGACATAGTCTTCACCTATACCCATTTTATAGAAACATTGCATTACGGAGGTGCTAAAAGCCTTTAACTGTACAGAATCACCAGGATTGTAGTAACAATCTACTTTTATGCCCACCATTTTACCCGAAAATGGCTGCAGTACCTGATTCAAATCCAGGCAAATACTGTCTTCCTGCCCACGGCTAAAGCGCGTAAAATCATAAATACTCCCAATAGTATCCTGTTGCACAGGCTCATAACCATTAACATATAAGGGATATTGAACGGTATCAATTTCCCGTGCACCGACTACTAAGGTGTCGCTAAAAGGCTGATAATAAGTATGCTCAATATTCACCAGGTATCTGGTATTCCTTGGCATAGCGATGTAAAAACTCCCATCCCCCTTATTGCTCCACAGGTGGGCATCTTTTCCTTCTAAAGTGAGCGCATCTATTTGAATGGAAGCATTGGTCACCACATTTTTTGTTTCGAAATCAAATAGCCGCCCATAAACAATACTCATTGGACCGGGCTGGAAAGGCTTGGGCAATTCCGCTTTATAAATATCCATTCCGCCATAGCCTCCGGGCTGATCAGAAGCAAAATACAATTCCCGTCCATTAAGACTCACCGAGCCGGCAATTTCATCAAAACCGGAATTAATCGGGCTACCCAGGTTAGCGGCCATGGTCCAGCTGCTATCTGCAAGCAATTTACTAAAAAAAATATCCAAACCGCCCATTCCCGGCCGGCCATTGGAAGAAAAGAAAAGCGTTTTTCCGTCCGCAGCAATAGCGGGAGCGGTTTCATCCTTTTCGGTATTCACATTAGGACCAAGGTTTTTAGGTACCTGCCATCTCCCGTTTACAAAATAGCTGACCCAGATATCTTTGCCGCCATAACCACCGGGGCGATCGCTCACAAAGTATAAAGCGCTTTCATCCGCACTCAGACTGGGCATACCTTCAAAGGCAACTGTATTAATCGTATAACCAAAAGGGCGTGGCTCAGACCAGCCTTGTTTGGTAGCATAAGATAAATAAAGATCGCAACCACCCCGCTCCCAACCGTTCACACTACGGTTGTCACACTTCTGGTAAATCATGTATTTATCATTGTAAGCCCGGTTTTGATAACTTTCCGGACTTGCAGAATTCAGCGGAAAACCCATATCTTCTGCTACAGACCAGAAACCACAGGTATCCAGCCGGGCAGCAAAAAAGTTCTCATCAATCCCGTTTATTTTACGCGTGAATACCAGGTCCCGGTTAAGTGGAGAAAAAGAGGGTGCATAATCATCGTAGGATGAATTTATGGCCATTCCAAGGTTCGTTACGCTTACATTATGTGTATTGTAAGTAACAAGCCGGGAAAATTCAATTGATTTTTGTAATTGTTGTACTTCCTCCAGTAAAAAGGATGGAGTAGCCGCACTTTTCCGGAATTCACGTAATGCAGCAGCTGCACGCTCCTGTGCTCCTGCCCGGTAATAAGCTTTCGCCAGTGGTAATGCAAAAGTTTGCCTGCCGTTTGTCGTCGACTTACTGCCCATTTCAAAATAGTAGGCAGCATCCTGGAAGCGGTTATTATCGTAGTAGTATTTGCCTATGTTACTATAAACACGGGCATCCCGGGGGGATAAACTAATAATCTCTTTAAAAATCCCGTCTGCTTTTTTGACCTGTCCTTTCTGATATAGTTGTGTAGCCCGCCGGTATTTCCGGTCTGCGGCACTTTCATTGAACTGTGCCTGGCTATGGGTTATAGCCAATAAGATGCATAATGAGGTAAAAAAGATTCTAAACAAAACGGGCTATAATTTTCTTCTTTTAAGCTCTTTCTTTATTAAAGACAACTCTCTTCCGGTTTGTCCTTTAACAGAGGTATTTTCCCTTGCCCTACGCATCAGGTAAGGAATTACATCTTTTACCGGGCCATAGGGCAAGTACTTGGAAGCATGATATCCTTCATTCGCCAGGTTGAAGGTCATATTGTCGCTCATACCATAAAGCTGAGCAAAATACACTTTTTCAACATCATTTGCAAGTCCCTGCTCTTTCATTAAGTTAGCGGCGATATAACAACTGTCCTCGTTATGGGTACCGATAAATGTGGCGATCACCTCATGATGGGCTAAACAAAATTTAACCGCCTGGTTATAATCATCGTCACAGGCTTTTTTATTGGGTTGGATCGGGCTGGGATAATCCATTTCTGTGGCCCTGGCTCTCTCCTTCTCCATATAAGCGCCACGTACCAGTTTAGCGCCTAAAATATAGCCACGGGATTTAGCTTTTTCGTAAGATTCCTTTAAAAAGGCCAATTTTGCATGACAATACATCTGGAAGGTATTAAACACAACTAACTTGCCTTTATTGTACTTCTCCATCATTTCATCTGCCAGGTCATCAATAGGCTGCTGTACCCAGGTCTCCTCGGCATCCACCAATATCATCAGCTTACAATCATTGGCCACACTACAGATCGCGTCAATACGATCTTTCACGCGTGCGTATTCCTTTTGCTCAGCCTCGGACAATACGGCCCCTGAATGCAGCTTTTCCAGCAATCCGAAGCGGGCAAAACCGGTCAGTTTAATCGGAATAAATGGAATATTTTTTTGAGAAGCGGCATATTGTATCGCTTTAATAAATTCAGGCACTGCGGCATCAAAGTCCGCCTCTTCACTTTTGCCTTCTACCCCGTAATCCAGGCATACGTCCACATTGTATTTAGCCAGCATCGCCGCTGTTTTAGCGACTTCCGGCAAAGTTTCTCCGCCACAGAACTGCTCAAAAATGGTTCTTTTGATAATCCCATCAACCGGCAGTTTCAATTTCAAGGCCACACTGGTAAAGCTAATGCCCAGGCTCGTAAGCATCGAAGAAGACATAGAGGAAAACAGAAAATTCGCTTGTTTTAACTGTTTATTACTTTTATACTGAAAAGCAACCTGGGTATTATCAAAAGATAGTGACATGAAAATGAATACTTATTTTTTTATGAAGCAAAGGTAAAAAAAGATATACCAGCTAAGCAATTTTTAAAGCAAGTTTTTAATTCGGATATTCACGGCATCTGCTTTACCTTTGTGAGCTTAATTATTTATTGCACCCAAATAAGCAGGGATGAATATTTTTAAAAGGATCTTAGGTCATATTTACTTTTTTTACGGCATGTTACTATTCATTAGTACCATGTTGGTGGCCCTGATTCCAGCTGGTATCGCTTTACTATTCCCGGAACCCAGGAGAGCCAGAATCCTGCACCCGAGCTATAAAATATGGATGAGCATTTTCCTTCCCCTGGTATTTATACGGGTAAAGAGAAAGGGAAAAGAGAAATTTGTAAAAGGGCAGAATTACGTAGTGGTGGTCAATCACAATTCCCTGGTGGACATCCCGGTATCCATGCCCTGGGTACCCGGCCCTAATAAAACGCTTGCGAAAGTAGAGATGGCTAAAATCCCTTTATTCGGGATCATTTATAAAGCCGGCTCTATACTATTGGACCGGAGTAGCGTTGAAAACCGGCAGCAAAGCTCGCATGCTATGCAGGAAACCCTGCAAATGGGACTACACCTTACCTTATACCCGGAAGGAACCCGGAATAAAACCAATAAACCTTTGCAAAATTTTCATGCGGGGGCTTTTGCCAATGCCATCATGGCCCAAAAGCCAGTGATGCCGGGCATTATTTTCAACACAAAAAAGATCCTGCCCTCCCGGCCTAAATTATGGGCCTGGCCTTATACCATCCGCTTCGACTTCCTGGACCCCATCAGTACTTCAGGTATGGAAATGAATGACAAGAACCAGCTCAGGGATCGTGTTTATTCCCTGATGGAGCAGTATATCATTAAAAACCAGTAAGCAATGAACATTGTCGTAATTGGTGCCGGTAACCTCGCACACTATTTTTGTGCTGCATTAACCGGTAATCAACAATTCAGTATTGTACAGGTCTATGCCCGCAACCCGGTACAAGCCCAGTATTTTGAAAAAAAATTCCGGCTCTCGGTTACCGGCACTCCTGAAGCTATCATCCAGGATGCCGATATCTACCTTTTTGCGGTAAATGATGGTGCGATTGAAGAGCTGGCTGCTTTAATACAAAGACCTAAAGCCCTTAATATACATTGTGCCGGATCGCAGGCAACAGAACTCACCGCCGCTTCAGGTAAAAATAACGCCGTTATCTGGCCGATCTATTCCATCACCAAAAGTACGCACCCGGCAAAAGAAAATATTCCTTTAATCGTTGATGGCAATAATGCGGCAGCAGTCAAAACGGCTTTGGAACTGGCTTCTGAAATCTCTGAAAATGTACGTGTTTTAAACTTCGGACAACGCAGGTACCTGCACCTGAATGCCGTACTGGTCAATAATTTCACCAACCACCTGATGGCTATCGCAGAACAGATCAGTAAGGATCAACAAATTGATTTTGACATCCTGATGCCTATCATTGTACAAACCGCTCAAAGGGTAAAAAAACAATCTCCGGGGAAAAACCAAACCGGACCTGCCAAAAGAAATGATGTGGCAACGATGCAGGCGCAACAGGAACTACTCGCGCAACACCCGCAATGGCAGGACGTTTACCGTAGCCTGAGCACCTCTATCAGAGAAATGTACCCGGAATAGCCTGCTTTATGGTCGCTATTTTTGTACATTTGCTGCTATAGTTATTTTAATATTACTCTTGTAAAACGGATTTATTCATGAATGTACTCTCCTTATTTGAACAAGTAAAAGTTTTTGTATTTGATATTGACGGTGTGCTTACCGATAGTATGCTCCATGTTCAGGAAACAGGGGAATTGCTGAGAAGAATGAATATTAAGGACGGCTATGCCTTACAACTGGCCGTAAAAAAAGGATATAAGGTATGGATCATCTCCGGCGGACATTCCAACGCTTCGAAAAGAAGACTGAATAACCTTGGGGTAATGGATGTGTTCATTGGCGTAGAAAACAAACTGGGAAAACTGCAGGAAATGCTGAATATACATGGCCATACTACAGAACAGGTCTTGTTTATGGGCGACGATATGCCGGATATCCCGAGTATGAAGCTCTGTGGCCTGGCCACCTGCCCTAATGATGCCGCGGTTGAAGTGTGTAATATATCCCATTACATCAGCCCGATTAAAGGAGGTATGGGTTGCGTAAGAGATGTGATCGAAAAAGTACTTAAAATCAATAACGATTGGGAATAAGCAAATAAAAGCGGCGCTGATGCGCCGCTTTTATTTGCTTATTCCGGAATGGATCAGTTTTTCCATCACATAATGCATGGCCGGGCATATGGTCGCATTGACCAAAGTAAGATTAGGTTGCTTGATCAGCACATCTTCATCCGTATATGGATAACGGGCACAATCTCTTGGCCGGTCCTCATAAATAGAGCATTTATTATCGTCTCCTAAAAAAGGACATGGACTGGATTTTACCACATAATCTCCGTCACTATCCAGGTTCAGATAAGTATCAATAAACTGGCTTTCCTTCATCCTGAACAGCTTCGAGATCCGCTTGATATCGGGCATCTTAAACCGCGGAGAATAGTTGCGACAACAATTGGCGCACTCCAGGCAATCAATCTTTGAAAATGCTTCTACATGCAATGCCGGCAGCTTTTCCAGCACTTTATTTTTATTGGCTTTCTTTAGAAAATTCCGGTATTTACCCTGGTTTTCTTTGGCCTCCTTCACAAATTCTGTATACAACACAAGCCTCTGTTTTATTTACTTTATGGTTTCAAAAAAACCTGTTTTTTTATTCTTACGTACATTATCCCAGGTATAGTAACGGCCATTCATGACCACGTATACGCCGGCAGGCAGGGTTTGTAAAAATGCCAAAGCCGAACCGAGATTGAAAAAACCGTCAGAGCTCCCGAATTTATAAGGGATCATAGCACCGGTCAGTACGATGGTTTTACCTAAATTTTTTGCCGCCAGGTAAGCTGCCGTTTCAGGCATGGTATCGGTACCATGAGTGATCAGGATACGATCTTCTTCCGCTTTCTGGCAATTCAGGGCTATTACTTCCCTTTCCGTATCGGTCATTTCCAGGCTATCGATCATCATCAGGGTACGCACTTCAGTATCGACGGTACATCTCCCCAGGGACAGCATCTCAGGCACATGCGTTTCTTCGAAATCGAGCTTTCCATTGATCATATCGTACTCTTTATCGAAAGTACCCCCGGTAATTAATATCCTGATAGACATGCTGTTTAATTTTTTTTGCAAAGTAAAGCAATTGCACCGAATATTGAGAATCCTAATCGTTGATTAACTTTGTTGGTAAAGGACCTGCAGTAGTAGGAACAGCATAAATTCCATTTCCGGCAAATAGGGCTAAAGGTTATTATTAAAAAAAGGCGGAACAAAATTTTTGTTCCGCCTTTAAAATACATTTAAATATTAAGCAAGATTATTTACTGGCAAACTGTTGTTTGATCGCATCGATCAAACCGGTCTTAATCACTTTTGCAGCGCTTTCAATCATAGCGACATAAGCTTTTGCTGAAGAGATACCATGACCAATAATTACAGGGGCATTTATCCCAAGTACAGGGACGCCACCATACAACTCATAATTCAGTTTTTCAAGAATAGGATCGTTCTCGATCTTCTGATGGAAGAGCTCATAAATAGACTCTGCCATCTTCAGGACTACGTTCCCGGTAAATCCATCCGTAACAATTACACGCGCTTTGCTGTAAAACAAATCGCGTCCTTCTACGTTACCGATAAAGTTGATGTGTGGGTTTGCTTTTAGTAAAGGATAAGTACTTTGAGAAAGAATATTTCCCTTGCCTTCTTCCTCTCCTAAATTCAACAAACCAACTTCCGGATGTTTGTTGCCCAGAATATATTCTGCATATAAAGACCCCAACTGGCCGAACTGCGCGAGGTGCTCTGGTTTACAGTCTGCGTTAGCGCCTACATCCAGCAATATACCTACACCGCCATCTGTCCTGGGTACCAGGGTAGCTATTGTAGGACGGGAAACGCCCTGTATAGCTCCTACAGAGTACATGGAACCTACCAACATGGCGCCCGTGTTGCCGGCACTGATAAAGGCATCTATTTTACCCATTTTCAGCATGCCGAAACCCATAGCTATGCTGGAGCCCGGTTTTTCTTTTAATGCTTTGGTAGCATGTTCATGCATAGTGATTACCTCATCCGCATGTACAAATGTATACCTGTCTTTAAATTTTTCTAAAATAGTAAGGTGCTCAACACATGCGGAGTCTTTACCGATTAAAACCAGGTTACCTTCAGCACTCTGCTCAAAATAAGCTAAAGCACCTTTTATGGCCTCCTGTGGTCCGAGATCTCCGCCCATTAAGTCAAATCCAATATTCATATTCAGCTTTAAACTATTGGGAATTAGGAAAGCGTAAAAGTAAAAAATGTTGGTAATTTCCTTATTAACTTACCAACATTTTTTGAATATTATTCAGCAGTTTCTGTAGATTCTGTAGCTGTAGTATTATCGATTAATACTTTACCACGGTAGTACATTTTGCCTTCGCTCCAGTGAGCACGGTGGCGTAAATGTGTTTCTCCAGTAACTGCATCTGTACTTAATGTTGCTGCTACAGCTTTGTAGTGCGTACGACGCTTAGCACCTCTTTGCGCAGAATGACGACGTTTAGGATTTGGCATGACTGATTAGTTTTTACTATTATTATTAATTATTATTTTTATCCCGAAAGGCATCCAGGCCTTTCCAAATACTCTTTGTTTCTTCTTCTTTGGCTTTCTCTTCGGCCGCTAACGCTTGCTGCGTCAGCTTTTCCAGCAAAGCCAGATTTTCTTTGTTACAGGTTGAATTGCCTTCGGCATCTACAGGGTGAATTTTTTGCATCGGCATACTCAGCAATAAAAATTCATAGATCCATTCGGACAAGTCAATGACTGTTTCATTTTTTGGCAGGAAAACGATGTCACCATCATCTTCTGTATCGTCTTCCTCTTCTTCCCCGCTAGGCTCTTTTAACTTGATAATCAGGTTAAACTCATCCCAGAGCGGAAGATTGAATACATCACCGCAACGATCACAAGGAACTTCAACTGCTCCGTTGATCTCGAATTTAAGCTCAAAAAAATCCGGGTGTTTATCAAAATGTACAACAACCTGTACCTCCACAGATTCAAACTCTGAACTATCGGCTTCTACTAAGTCAAAAAACGGTTTCCCGATATTGTATGTGTAAGTGTGCGTACCATTCTTCAAGCCAACATACGCTATCTCAAATTCTCTACGGTATTTCATCTCAAATAAGTTTTAAACGATAACCTACTATTCAACTATCACCTGATAATGAGGTTTTCAAACCTCTTCTCAACGCATACGATAAAATTCGGCTGGCAAAGGTATGGTTTTTTTTTGATTCTACATCAATTTATTTCTTCTTATTAAATATGATTGTAAAATATGGGCCATATCGGTGTGTATATTACAGCGTACCAGGTCAATACCAAATTTTAAACATTGCTGTTCCAGTCTTTTATGATAAGCATTCAGGGCTTCCAGGTATTGCACCTTCACCTCTGCCGGCTTCAGCCTGATCCTTGCCTGTGTTTCCAGGTCCACAAATTCATAGGGCCTGTTCTCAAACTCAAAATCCCATTCTTTTTTGCCATCACCCACCTGGAAAATGATCACCTCCTGCTTACTGAATTTAAGGTGCTGCAGTGCCGTATAAAAATCCTGCTCCCGGCTGATATCATCCATAAAATCACTAAAAACTACGACCAGGGAACGCTGCGGTGATGTTTCGGCAATCTCGTGTAGTACTTTGGGCAAATTCGTAGCCGTATGCGTCAGTGGCTGTGCCAATAAACGCTCCAGTTCCACTACCAGGCTTTTATAATGCCTTTCGCTTGATTTAATAGGCGATGCCCAATAAACCTGTTCTGCAAAAAGATTCAGGCCGGCTGCATCCAATTGTTTTCTTAACAACTGCATAATAGCAGCGGCTCCCAGACTTGCAAACTGGATCTTACTTAAGCCTGTTTCGGGAAAACTCATGGACCGGGAAGTATCGATAGCAATACAACACCTGAGATTAGTTTCCTCTTCAAACTTCTTCACAAACATCTTGTCCCGCCGGGCAAAGACCTTCCAGTCTATATGCCGTAAATTATCACCGGCATTGTACACCCTGTGCTCGGCAAATTCCACAGAAAATCCATGGAACGGGCTTTTGTGAAGGCCTATAATAAAGCCCTCCACCACCTGCCTGGCCAGTAATTCCAAATTCCCGGTATCAAACCGGAGTGTAGCTAATTGCATGACCTAAAGGTAATTTATCTCCGGGAAATAAAAAAGCATTCTGTCCGGAAGGAAGAATGCTTTTAGGTTTTTTCATTATTTAATGATAAGTGGAGGTTTAGCTTTTTTCGGTTTTACTTTTCATCAACATTAAAAACACGAACTATAAAATAATTTCATTAATCAATTATCTAATTTTCTAAAGGATAAGGTTTTAGTTGGGTTACATACTTGTTTTTGAAGGAACAAAGATGCAAAAATTATAATTTAAAAAACCCTGCCAATTAGTAGCCTGCTTTAAACAATAAATAAGTGTGCCCTTTTTCTAAAAATCTGTATTTCTGCCTTTTATCCAGTTAATTACGTCATCTTTCTTTCTTACCGAAACACCTATAGCGGTATCGTCGACCAGGATCAGTTCATGATCCTTGGTAAACTTCTTCACATAATCCATATTAACGATCGAAGAATTATGTACCCGGACGAAATTTTCATCAGGTAGCAGGTTCTCGTATTCTTTCAGTATTTTGGAGATCACCACCTGGTTACCATCAATTAAATAGAAGGTCGTGTAATTGCCGCTGGCAGAGCAGTAAAGGATATCTTTTAGCCAGATGATATGGTAGCCGTCATGTGCATTCAACGCGATCCGGTCCATTTTACGTTGATGGTAATTGTCGGCCATCAACTCTGCCTGGCCGCTAAAGGAATGCCCTTCCGTGGCAAAAACCTTTTCGACCATTTCATAAAATTCCTCTTCACCGATTGGCTTCAAAAGGTATTCCATGGCGCCGGCTTTGATGGCGCGTAAAGCAAACTGCTCATAAGCGGTTATAAATACCACTTTAAAGTTCCGCTCCGGGAATTGAAGCAGGAGATCAAACCCGGTCTGCTTACCCAGCTGAATATCCAGCAAAACTACATCCGGGCTGCAGGCCTTGATGAGCTCACAGGCCTGGTCTACGGTACTGGCTTCCCCCACGACCACGGCTTGCTCTATCTCTTCCAGATATGATTTGCAAATGGACCTTACGGAGCTTTCATCATCTACCAATAAGAATCTTAATAACTTTTGTTTCATACTTTGTTTTTTCCTCAGTTTAGAATATTTCAATCACAGGTAATATAATTTTAGCTTCTACACCCGCCGCGCCGGCCCGGTCTTTCACTTCCAGGTGGGCATTCATTTTATGTTTCTTGGCCAGGTAGGTTAATCGTTTCCGGATCAGGCTCATACTTACAGAGACTTTATCTGAACGCTTTTCCTGCGTTCCCAGTCCCGGCCCGGAATCCCTCACTATACAGGTTAAAATATCCCCTTCTTTTTTGAGCGATAAAGTCACCGTTCCTTCAGGAGCGCCTTTCCATCCATGCTCTACCGCATTTTCCAGCAAGGGTTGCACGAGCATGGGCGGTACCAGGTCTTCATCCCCGCCGATGCCTTCGTAGGCTTCCACAACGTAATCAAAATGTTCAAAACGTAACTTCTGCAGTTCCAGGTAATTGACCAGGTTTTTATATTCACTGGCAACTGATACATATTCCTGCGTGGTGGCAGTAAGAATACTTTGCATCAGCCGGCCAAAACGCGTCAGGTAGCGATTGGCTTTCCTGGTATTTTGATTTAATACCTCTGCCTGTATCGCAGAGAGCGCATTGAAAATGAAATGCGGGTTCATCTGCGCACCAAAAAGCTTTTGTTCGACCTCTATTCTTTGGGTGTATTCTTTTTGCTTAAGCAGTTGTAATTGCTGGTAAATGCCAAAAGCTACCATGATACCGATCAGGAAAACCACGACTGCAAATGAGGTCCGGAAGATCAATTTAGACCGGGTTACCTCATTTTTAAGGTTCAGTTCGTTGATCTTACTTTGCTGCTCTTTGATTAAGAAATTTTCTTCCAGTTCTTTACTCTTACGCACCTGTTCTTTATTAATAATGGCTTCTTTGAGCTTGTCCAGCGTATCATAAATGATCGCTACCTTTTTATAATCCCCCTGCCTTTTATACAAGTCCAGGTAATTGGTATATACCTCTTTCCGCTCTTCATTACTATCTTCCTGGCTGGCTAATAGTAAAGCTGTGTCCAGGTAAGCGGCGGCTTCCTTAAGCTGTCCCAGGTTGATCAATCCCTGCGCCATAAGAGAATAAGCAAATGCTTTAGGCATGTCCGTATCCCGCAGCATATCAATATCGTCTTTTAACAGGTCTACCGCTTCCCGGGCTTTGCCCATGTCATAATAAGCGCCTACCAGGTTCAGGTCGGCCCAGCTTGCTTCAAGGGTATCCCCCAACTCCAGGTAAATCTTTTTGGCCGCAGAAATGTAACTTACCGCCGAATCTAAGGCTTGCTGGTTGATAAAGTAGTCGGAATACCCGTGATAGACCATTGCCTGCATTTGCCGGTCATTAGGATGACTATACTTCAGGGCACTGTCCAGACTCGTTTTATACTGTGACCAGGATTCATTCATCCGGTAGGCCTTTGCCAGGTTATACAAACTATTGTTCAGGTTGCTGGAATCATTCCCCGGCATGGCATGCAATTTCCTGGAAACCTTTACCGCCAGCAATATGGCGTTCATGGCTTCTTCCCGGTTATTGACTTTCTGGTATTGATTGAACAACCTGTTGTACAATACGGAAAGTGCTTTGGTCGGATAGTTGGCAAAACTGTCGGGGGTTTGCAGCAGGTCTTTATAAAAAACGATCGCACTCCCGGGGCTTTCTATTTGCTGGGCTTCCTTCAAATGAATTCTCAATGCGGCATTTTTCTTTGCCAGCACCTCTTGTCTTTGCTCCCTGCGATCATTACAGGCAATCAGGCCTGTGGCCAGGCACAAAAGCAAAAGCCACACTATAGCGTTTCCTATAGTATGGCTTTTGAAATTATTCGCGGATAGTTGGTACATGTGTTGTTTTTATCTTTTCAAAAGTCTATCCTTAAACTCAAGCCTCACCTACCCTACGTTCTTTCTGCCATTCGGAACGGTGCTTTCTTAAAGGATGATCTTTTGACTTATTAAATATTTTTACCCCGTTTTCCCGGCCCGCCCTGCGCGCTCTTTGCTCTTCTACCGGTAAATGATATTCTGTAGTACAGTCCTCACTACAGCAACCATCATATTTTTCTTTACAGGCGGTACATTGTATAAACAATAAATGACAGCCGTCGTTATTACAGTTGGTATGGGTATCACAAGGCGCACCGCATTGATGGCATTCAGAGATGATATCCTCGGTGATGCGCTCTCCCAGCCTTTCATCAAACACAAAGTTCTTACCAATGAATTTAGAAGCCAGGCCCTGCTCTTTGGCTTTGCGCGCATATTCAATAATACCACCTTCTACATGAAACACATTTTGAAATCCCTGGTGCAACATATAAGCACTGGCTTTCTCACAACGGATACCGCCGGTACAGTACATCACGATATTTTTATCCTTAGCATCCTTTAACAGCTCGGCAGCCATAGGCAATTGCTCTCTGAAGGTATCAGAAGGCACTTCCAGTGCATTTTCAAAATGTCCCACTTCATATTCATAGTGATTTCGCATATCCACGAAGATGGTTTCTTTATCTTCCGCGAGTTGGTTCACTTCCTCCGCTTTCAGGTATTTACCTACATTTTCCAGGTTGAAGGTCGGGTCCTCAATGCCATCCGCAACGATCTTATCCCGCGTTTTCATCCGCAGTACCCAGAATGACTTCCCATCATCGTCTACTGCGATATTTAATCGGATACCGTCCAGTGCCGGGTGAAATTGGTACAAAGTTTCTTTGAATGCTTCAAAATTTGGTTCAGGAACCGATATCTGTGCATTAATTCCTTCCCGGGCAATATAGATGCGCCCGAAAACTTTTAACGCTTCGAATTTCACGTACAATTCATCGCGGAATTGCTGTGGATCTTCAATGTTGAAATATTTGTAGAAGGAAATCGTAGTACGAGGAGTTGTTTCGGCAAGCATACGTGCCTTTAATTCCTCATTAGAAACTTTGTTGTGTAACACTGGCATGGTGAACGCTTTTAAGCTTAATGAATTAATTAAATTACGAAGGCAAAGATAAGTATTAAATAGCTAATCAGTCGCTTAGCTCAGTAATTTGTTTATTGTCTTTCAGTACCAGATTGTTTCCCTAAGTACTATAATTACCCAAATTTTAATTAAAAAGATCACATACAAGGAATAATATACCCTTTATTTTCAAAGCATAATTTATGCTCATCCACTTTTAAAGCTGCTCATAAAATCTTAAATTTGCGCCATTCCAAAAAATAAAAACAACTATTATAATATGAAGTTTGTAAGCCATTTACAAGAAGGTAAAGAAAAAGCAGCAGTGCTCCATAACGGCAGACTGCTGAATACAGAGGAATTAAATAATAAACTACCCGCTACCATGGCGAAAATGCTGCAAGACTGGGATACCAACCTGGCTATCGCTAAAGACGCATTAAGTGCTGTTAGCTCCGGTGATTTAAAAATTGAAGGAATTGCTTTTGATGCCGCTAACTTATTAGCTCCGGTTCCCCACCCTACCTCCTGCCGCGATGGTTATGCTTTCCGTCAGCACGTAGCCGCGGCCCGTCGTAACCGTGGCGTGGAAATGATCGCAGAATTTGACCAATACCCTATTTTCTACTTCACTAACCACAATGCGATCCAGGGTCCCGGCGAGATCGAATGCATGCCGGACCATTTCGACAAGCTGGACTTCGAACTGGAGGTTGCCGTAGTTGTTGGTAAAAAAGGCCGCAATATCAAAGCTGAAGAAGCAGACGATTATATTGCCGGCTATTGTATCATGAACGATATGAGTGCCCGTACTTTACAAATGGAAGAGATGCTGTTGAACCTCGGCCCGGCTAAAGGTAAAGATTTCTCTACCGTGATCGGCCCATGGATGATCACCCCGGATGAACTGGAAGCCTTTAAGATTCCGGCCAAGCCTAATCATGTAGGTAATAACTACAACCTGAGAATGACCTGCACCGTAAATGGCGTAAAAGTCAGCGAGGGCAATGTAGGTGACATGGACTGGACTTTTGCAGAGATCCTGGAGCGTTGTGCTTATGGCGCAGACATTCTTCCGGGTGATGTGATCGGTAGCGGAACCGTTGGTACCGGATGCTTCCTGGAGCTGAACGGAACCGCAAAATTAAACAATCCTGATGCCATACCGCAGTGGTTGCAGCCGAATGATGAAGTGATACTGGAAGTAGAGCAGATGGGCGTTTTGAGCAATACGATCAAGGCAGTCGACACGGACTTCTCGATCCTGAAGCTGAAGAAAAAATAAGCAATGTTTATTGTGAAAATCCTGCCCTGCGCAGGATTTTTCATTATAGCCCTATGTATTCTCTGAACTTTTAAACTATTTTGATATTTAATGGAATTATATTACACGTTTTCTTTTTTAATTGTTTTAGCCGCCCTTTTTTCTTTCTGGAACCTTAGATTTTTAAAACTCCCCTCGACAATCGGGGTTATGGTCATCGCAATGGTGACCAGCATTTTGTTGGTACTCTTCGGCAACCATCTGTTCCCTAACCAGGTCAATAAATTCACCAATATTATTGCCGAACTGGACTTTACGGAGATCCTGATGGGCGCCATGTTGAACTTCCTCCTCTTTGCCGGGGCCATACATATTAACGTAAACGACCTTAAACAAGAGAGAGGCTCTATCCTCGTGTTCTCGACCGTAAGCGTAGTCATCAGTACTTTTGTTGTGGGTTATGCCCTCTACTACATTTTACCCTTTATTCATATAGAACTACCCCTTATTTATTGTATCCTGTTTGGTGCGCTGATCTCTCCTACCGATCCGATTGCGGTATTGAGTATCCTGCAAAAAGCCAATGTTTCCAAATCGCTTGAGACAAAAGTTGCCGGTGAATCCTTGTTCAATGATGGTATTGCCGTTGTGGTATTCGTGATTATCCTGGCCATTGCCCAGGGGCATGATATAGACCTGACGGTGGGTAATATCAGCTGGCTGATCGCCAAGGAGGCCGGCGGCGGTGTAATGCTCGGGCTTATCCTGGGATGGACGGCAAGCCGTGCTATTTCAAAAATAAATGATTATAAAGTTTCGGTACTCGTTACTTTATCGGTAGTGATGGGCGGTTACCTGATTGCTCATGCCATTCATATTTCGGGCCCTCTGACCATGGTATGCGCGGGTTTGTTCATCGGTAATAAAAGTAAAAGCTCAATCATGTCTACCGAAACCAAAGATTACCTGGATAAATTTTGGGAGTTAATTGATGAGATCATGAACGCGATCCTGTTCCTTTTAATGGGTTTCGAATTATTGATCATAAAAGACCTGAACCATTACTATGCAGCCGGCCTGATTGCTATTGCCGTTGTATTACTGGCGCGTTTTATCGCTATCTGGTTGCCCACTAAAATCGTACCTTTCAAGAAGAAGTTCACTAAAGATGTGATCAAGATTCTTGTTTGGGGCGGTTTAAGAGGTGGTGTCTCTATTGCGCTGGCACTTTCCGTGGAAAATGGTCCTTACAAAGAAGTGATCGTTGCGACAACTTATATTGTCGTAGTCTTTTCTATCATTGTACAAGGGCTGACTATTGGTAAGATGGCACAAAAATCGAAATTAGAATAAACTTTTATTGTAGCTTATATAAAGTAAAATGCCACAACAATTTAAAAACTGTTGTGGCATTTTCTCATCAAGAACAAAGTAACCGGCTCAATCCAAACCCATTTGGATAGCCACTTTGATCAGTCCGATCAAATTATTTACTTTTAATTTTTGTTGTAAATTAAACCTGTGGTTTTCCACCGTGCGTAGACTTAAAAATAGGGTGTCTGCTATTTGCTGGTTCGTGTTTTCCTGGATAATTAATTTCAATATTTCTTTCTCTCTGCGTGTAAGCGAAGGAATACTTTCCTGTTCAGTTTTATATTGACCTTTAAACCGCAGCATACTGCTCACCAATTGTTCCTTAATCTTCTCCTCAATATATTCTTCTCCCTGGTGCACTTTTTCAATAGCTTCCAGCAAGATTTGCTGATCGGTATTTTTAAGTAAATAACCGGAGCAGCCGCTTTTCATCATTTGCCTTACATGCCCCGGCGTATTCAAGCTGGTGACCGCGAGCAGCTTAATAAATTTCCGTTTCGACTTTATGAGTTTAGTTAGATCGGCACCGTTGTGGTCGGGCAGCATAATGTCTATCAGGACCACATCGGGTTCAATCTCCCCTAAGGCCGTTAAAAATGTTGTTCCGTTCAGGTAAGTTCCCACTATATGAATATGCGGAAACGGCTTAAGCATATTACTCAAACCTGATAAGACCATCGGATGATCATCAATTATCGCGACTCTTATGTCCATAGCAAATTCAAAATTTCTTTTAATAATATTATTTGGCCTCCAGGATAGTCAACTTATCAAACTGCAAATGTATGGAGGTGCCCACACCTATCTTTGACTCTACCTCCATTGATCCGGCAAAACTATTCACCCGGTTAGCAATGCTCTTCAAGCCCATTCCCGAATTTAATTCATTTTTCTGCATGCCAATCCCGTTGTCCTCCACAGTAATACCAAACATAGATTCATCATAACTCAGCTGTACCAAAACTTCGGTAGCCCGCGCATGCTTAATGACATTTTGCAGCAATTCCTGTACGATCCGGTATACACTCAGCTCAAATCCAGGTTCAAACCCCGGAATAATACCTAAAGGTTGAAAATCAAACCGAACAGGCACCGACTTTTGTAAGTTATCGCAAAAGAAATACAACGCATCCACTAAACCTTCATCCCAAAGCACATCCGGCATAAGGTTATGCACGGTTCTTCTCAAATTTTCAGTAGCGTTATCCAATTGCGTCATAGTGCTATTGATATCTTCAGTTTTCCGATCCTTTGCGGGTTGTCCCAACCAGGTACTTAAGCCCATTTTTATCACGGAAAACTGGACCATAATATCGTCATGAATTTCTCTGGATAGCCTTACTCTTTCGTTTTCTTCTCCCTCTAGCAATGCCTTCATTTCGAGAATTTTCTGCTGTTGCAAAACCTCTTTCATCTCCTGGCTTTTTATTTTCTGCTTGTGTTGGAATACTCTCTTTTGATAAAAAATAAAAACACCCAATAGGCCTACGACAAATAAGCTCATAAAAATCCAGCTATTCCGGCGACTCAATGCCACTTGCTGTTGCGCGATCGTAAGTTGGCTCTCTGTTAACTTTACTCCTTTTAAAGCCGCATTGTGCTCATTTTCCATCCCGGCAAGCGCGAGGGTCGTTTCGTTTTTCTTGAAGCTATCGGTCAATTGCATTTCGAACGTACGGTGATAAAATGCAGAATCAAACCTGTCGAAAGACTGGTAAACTTGCACCAATAGGGCGTGTGCCGTTATCTGGTCTTTAATATTTTCAATCGCCTGTGCCTGTGTCAGGATCGTTTGCAGCAATGGTTTAGCGTCCTTATAGTTTTCAAGCCTGATCAATGCTTTGGCAAAACCAATCATCATCGTGTTCCGTCTAAAACCCGTAATACCTGCCCCAACGATCTCTGCCTGTCGGAAGCTCTTCAAAGCATCATTCACTTTATCTCTTTCCAGGTAAGCATTACCCTGGCTGGTGTAGGCCGAAAAAAGGGAATGGGTGAATCCACGCTTCTGAGCAATATTTATTGCCTGCGCAAAATACTGGTCGCTTTTGGTGTAATCCATGAGTTCCGTGTAGGACAGGCCTTTAAAAGTATAGATATCAACCAGCAGCAAATAGTTATTCGCACTAAGCGCCATGCGTTCTGCCTTGTTCAGCATCATTATTGCTTTGTCATATTTCTTTAGGACGTGATAAGCAACGGAAAGATTGGCGTACAAAATAGGCGTGTACACAGTGCTGCCGGTCTGATCTGCAGCCTGGATGGCCAATTCATAAAATTTAGCACTGGCAGCATAATCGCCCCTGAGTGCACAAATATTCCCGATATTGGCGTAAACTGTAGGCTGTACATCTTTAGCATGAGCAAAAGCGTTACTCTCCAGTGCCCTGTTATAAATTTCCAGGGCCTTCCCAAATGCTCCCTTATGTACTGCTACATTGCCCAAACCTACTAAACTCTTAAGTATTCCGTAATGAAATTTTGTTTTGGAACAATGGTCCAGCAACTGTTGACAAATGGCCTCTGCTGTTGACAAGGCCCCCTGCTCTACCCGTTCTTTAACAGTATTGATCTGTGCATCCACGTAGCTGCTATCCACAACATGAATTGCGCGCGCATCTTGTCCGGTAGCTATTCCAGGGAGTAGCCAACAGGAAAAAGCAACTATAACAATATATACATGAAGGAGCCGGTTCACAGCATAGAATTTTGAAGCAATTTGATAAAAGTCTGCCATAATAAAGTGCTATCTCACCATTTTTTTGAGTAATTGAGTAGTACTACTCAATTATTGTAATTGAGTAGTATGAAAATGACAATTGGTAAACAATGTATCTATTTTTGATCACTATTTTATAACCATTTATTTAAAATCACCATTATGCAATTCAAATTTTCGAATTTAAACCTTCCGGCGATCTGCTTGATAGCAGCGCTTTTAGGAGCATCAGATACACAGGCGCAAAGCTGGACATCCGTAGGTGCCGAAGGTTTCTCGCCAGGTGCAAGCGGCAGCACCTCCTGGCAAAAGATAAAAATTAATGATAACAGTGTACCGTATGTTTCATTTACAGATGCCGGGATAGGAAGTAACGGAAGCGGAGCGGTAATGAAATTCAATGGCACTAACTGGGAGCACTTGGGAGCAAGCGGTTTCACTTCAGGAGAAGCGACAAACTCAAATTTTATTTTTGGGAATGGCGATACTGTATATTTTTCTTACGCGAATGCAAGCCAATCCGCTACAGCAAGCGTAATGATGTATGACGGAAACAACTGGAGCAGTATCGGCAACAACCTTTCCCAGGGCGCAGCAGTATACACCTGCATGGCATTTACGCCAGATGGTAAGTTGTATTTAGGGATGATCGATTTGGGACAAAATGGCGGGGCTATGATTGTGAAACAATATACCGGTGGTACCAACTGGCAGAATGTAGGGACCGGGCCATTAAACGGAAGCACAACCGCAGGATTTGCAGATATGGCGACCGACAATAATGGCGTGGTTTATGTAGCTTACAAAGATGACAGTGAAGCCCCAGGTAAATTAAGAGTAAAAAAGCTTAGCGGAACTACCTGGACAAATGTAGGCCCGGCCACGCTTGCCATTACCGGTACAGGAGCAGGTTCTATCATGTATAGTTCTTTAGCTTTTGATAGCCACAATACGCCTTATGTTTCCTACTGCCATACCTATATGGGCCCGCCAAAGGTATCTGTAGAAAAGTTTGACGGCACCAACTGGACAGTGGTAGGCACCCCACAATTTTCTAATACCGGGAACGGTATGGCGCTGTTCAGTGCCTTAGCCATCCATGACACGATCCCTTATGTCGTGTTTCAAAACAGTGATCAAAGTAATAAAGCTACCGTAAAAAAGTATGAGGTAGCCAGCAACAGCTGGACCGATGTGCAGGGCGCCGCGGTTTCTACAGCAGGCACTGCATACTCCTCCATTACTACAGATGCTAACGGAAATGTTTATGTACTCTATCTTGACGAGGCCAATAACAACAAAAACACGGTAAGAAAACTAACACTCTGCGCAGCTCCTGAAATCAATACAATTACGGCAACGGATACACCGATCTGCAATGGTCCGGCTACCTTAAGCATCAATGGTAACCTGAATGATGCCACTACCTGGAACTGGTACACCGGCAACTGTGATAATGGAACACTTGCAGGAACAGGCTCCAGCCTCCAGGTGGACCCGGCAACAGCGACCACTTATTTTGTAAAAGGCGTTGGCGGTTGTGTGGCTGTAAGCAATTGTAATACGATTACCGTAAATGTAAACCTAACCAAACCTAACGCTACTGTATCAGGAAATGTTTTAACGTCTTCTGCCAGTACCGGTAATCAATGGTACAGAAATGGAAGCGCTATTGGCGGTGCAACCGGGAATACTTATACGGCCAGCAGTACCGGGTGGTATTATACTACTGTTACTAATGGTAATTGCAGCAGGTCTTCAGACTCTGTGTATGTCGCCCCCACATCGATCAACGATGCAAGCCTGGCCAAAAATATCAATATCTATCCAACGCAGTTCCGGAACACGATCCATATTGAACTGGGCGCACAATTATCTTTGGGTGAAGCATGGGAAGTGGTAGTAGTGGATTACATGGGCAGAACGCTTGCGCAGCAGGCAATCCAACAGCATCAGACTACATTAAACCTCGGCGATGCAGCAGCAGGTATGTATTTGGTGAAAGTTTATAATGCTAAAAACAGCAGCGTACATTTCAAAGTTGTGAAACAATAAACGAAAAGTAAGAACCTTAAAAAGTAAAAGCGATCGGCAGCATTTTCTTTGAAAATTTGTTGCTGATCGCTTTTTTACTGCAAGTATTAAACATAACAGCTCACATTACACTTACTTTTCAATATTTTAAACTTATTTTTATTTTTTACAAGATAAAAATAAGTCAATGTATATCCAACCGGTTTACTCCTGGTCCTTTGTGATCCTTACTCTATTGCTTACCTATTTCTTTGTTAAAAGAATGGATAAAAAAGGTTGTGTCACTTTTGCTTACGTGGGTGCGGTAATCTTTTGCATCAATCTTTTTGCAATCTTCTCCTGGACGTTTATGGTGTCTAGCTGCCAGGATATTTATAAAGTGATCAGCTCGGGTAAACAATACACCGCCAGCGTTATCAGTTATACGTCTGAAGAACATTATGATTCCGATGATGGCCGGTATTACACTATGCATAGGCCAACGGTACAGTTCAGCACAGAATCAGGGGCAGTAATCACGAAACAACTTAACTTTTCTAACTCAAGCCTTGAAGTCGGCGATACCTACAGGATTAATTATAATGCTGCCACTGGCGAGGTTATCACCCTGGGCTTTATTATAGTCATACAGTTCATCGGCTCTTTTATCTTCTGTTTTATACACACCATCCTTGTCGCAGGGATTATCCGTTATGTTATGGGCTGGCCAATGCAGCGCTATTATAGCCTGATTGCCAAAGTCGGCTTTAACTTTTTTGTCCCCTTTCTGATGATCGGCTTTGATGCGCTGCTTATCTACGCCTTATTTTATGGCAATGATGTTCCGGGCTGGGTGACCGCAATACTCGCGTTTTTCATTATAGTACTAAGCCTGGCGGTCTGGGGTTATATAAAAATGATCTTCAGCAAAGGAACCCCAGTGATGCACCGTACCGGGCCTGGTCGATGGAGCGGTGACTGGGAAGAAAAGAAAAAGTCTGGCAAAAGAAAAAAACGTTCCAGGAATACCAACCTGGACGGATTATAAAATAGAGGTTATCTAAAAAGGTTACCAAATTTGTCATCCTGAGTTTATCGAAGGATAGACAAATTTGATACTCAATGTGACAAGAATTTTAGCCTTTTAGACAACCTCTGGACAATATAGCATCTTGTTTTAAAAACTGAACTGGGCGCGACAGGTAAAGTTATCATCTTTCAAATCCTTATCTATACCGCTTAAAGCCGTTTTTTCATTCATCGGATGCTCATACCAGAAAGTCATTTTAAAATTGGGCGACACATAATAAACATACCCTGCACCAAATGTATTATAACGGATATCTGCCGCTGTAATATTCTTTTTAGTTCCGATATCTGTTCCGGCAACTTTAGTATTCGGATCATACCAGTCATATTTCAATACGGCCTGGTGCTTAGGAGAGCCTAAGTGTTGGAGGAAATAAAAATAAGCACCGTCAAAATTTCTTACGGCCAAAGGTCCGGGTGTGCCGGCGGCTGTTACCGGGTACGTACCTGGTGTTATCGAACTGCTTAAAGTTGATGTCTGCTGTCCCATAATGTACTCTGCCCTGAATTCCGTTACCCCTTTCCTGTTCGGTATCTGTAATTGTGCATCTGCACCATAATAGCGCCTGGGCAACACTTTCCCATTTACAGAACCTGCACTGTCCAGTTCCATATAATCATTGGCGTAATGATAATAGGTATTATTCTGGCTCTCTAAACCGCCGTGCAAATAGCTAAGGCCGGCGGAGAAAAGCATCCGGGTACCCGGTATACCGATTTTACGGAAAGACAATTTCGAAACCAGGTCTTTATAACTGTCAAAATCCTGGGTACCGGTTAAACCCTGGCCGTTATACAGCCCCACATCCAGGCCTATCCATTTGAATTTTGATTCTTTTTTTCTTGGTGCGAAAGAGATCATCGCACCCAGATCCCGCTCCGTATTCATTAGGATCTGCGACATTCTTCCCCTTTCCGGAGTTTCCCTGTTTACAGATGAATAAAGCAATTCAAAACCGAAAGGACGGGCCATTATCCCGGCAGAGAAGTGAAATAACTCTAATTTATTTTCATAAAAACGCCCCCAGCAATCTCTTACATTCATGCCCCTTTCTGTACCATCAAATTGTACCACGAAATAAGTCATGGGCTTGCCGGAAGCGGTATAACCGGTATAGTCCATACGAATACGGCCGCGACGCATCCGGAAACGACTGTTGGAATTAGGGGCAAAATCACCTCCGTTATAACTTGCCGCGCCTCTTTCCTGTATCCATTGATACTGGGGCTGGATATAGCCTGAGAAGCTGATGTTCCCGAATTTGGTGGCTACCGAAAGCATACGCTTACCCATGGCTGTAGAGGTATCGATCATATCCGTCAGCAATTCGGTACTCATATTTCTTTTAGGCAAGGGATCTAGTTTAGTTTCCTGTGCATAAGCGCTTGAAAAACCAAGTGCCGCCAGTGAAACCATAAAGAACATTTTGTTCATAAAAACTTAACTATTTTTTAAAATAAAACGCAAATGTATCATTGGCTTTTATCTCCTCCTTCATCTCCATATTAATTAATTATTAATTATAAACGTTTTTAGTTTAGCAGCGATAAAGTATCTTCGCAGGATGAAAAAAGTATTTCTCTTAGATGCCTTTGCATTAATATTCCGGGCCTATTATGCCCTGATCAGAAATCCCAGAATTACTTCTACCGGAAAAAACACCAATGCTCAATTCGGGTTCACCAATACCCTGCTTGAACTTATCAATAAACACAAACCTACGCATATCGCAGTCTGCTTTGATACCCCAGGAGATACGGAGCGCCATGTAGATTTCGCGGATTATAAGGCGAATCGCCAGGAAGCGCCGGAAGACCTGCTGGCAGCCATCCCGGATATCAAAAAGATCATTGAAGGCTTTAATATTCCCATTATTGAAAGCCAGGGTTATGAAGCCGATGATGTGATCGGCACGCTGGCCTGGCAGGCAGCTGCCGAAGGCTTTGAAGTATATATGGTAACTCCAGATAAGGACTACGGGCAACTGGTTTGTAAAGAGAATGTTTTCATATTCAAGCCACCTGCATTCGGTAACAAGGAAGAGATCATGGATGGTGAAAAAGTATGTGCCAAATGGGACATACAACGCTGTGAACAAGTGATTGACATTTTAGGACTGATGGGAGATGCAGTAGACAACATCCCGGGTATTGCCGGTGTAGGCGAGAAAACTGCCGCTAAGCTGCTTAAAGAATATGATACTTTAGAAAACGTACTGGCGCATGCCGACCAGATCAAAGGTGCCCTGGGCGAAAAGATCAGGACAGGCCGGGAAAGTGCTATTCTTTCTAAAAAACTGGCGACCATCATTACTAATGTACCCGGCGTGCAATTTCATGAAGGCGATTTTGAATTAAGCCCTATTGACGAACCCAAACTAAGCGAGATCTTCAATGAACTGGAATTCCGCACGATCGGCAGAAGGCTTTTAGGCGATAACTTTAAAGTAAATAATAACGAACCGGTACAGAAAGACTTGTTCGGCAATGAGGTTAGTACCGATAAAAAAGAAAGTGCAGGAATAACTGCCACCCTGGAATTCCCGGAATACCAGACAGCTGCGAATACGCCACACGAATACAAGATCGTATCAGCACTCGAGGAAATCGCGCAATTACTCGAAGACCTTTCCCAATATAAAGAGATTTGTTTTGATACCGAAACCACCGGCATTGATCCTAATGAGGCAGAGCTGGTAGGTATGAGTTTCAGTGTGGAAAAAGGAAAAGCGTATTATGTACCCGTACCAGCAAACAAAGAAGAAGCTTACAAACTGGTACATGCTTTTGCTCCCCTATTCGAAAACCCGGAGATCACCTGGATCGGCCAGAATATCAAATATGATATTATTATGCTGAAATGGTACAACCAACAGCTCAGCGGACCTGTATTCGACACTATGGTTGCGCACTATGTGGTTGAGCCGGAAGGCCGCCGTAATATGGACCTGCTGGCGCAACAATACCTGAACTACGATCCTATTTCCATCACGACACTGATCGGCAAAAAAGGGAAAGGACAGATCACGATGCGCGAAGCCCCGCTCAACGAGGTCGCGGAATATGCCGCAGAAGATGCCGATATTACCTTGCAGCTCAAACATAAATTTGAACCGATGCTCAAAGAAAAATCGGTAGAGAATGTATTTCATAAAGCCGATAACCCGTTAGTGAAGGTATTGGCCAATATGGAGTTTGAAGGCGTGCGTATCGATGAAAACTTCCTGAATGATTATTCAAAAGTACTGGAAGCAGATGCTAAGGTGTTTGAAGAAAATGTTTATGAAGCAGCCGGCGTACGTTTCAACCTTGCTTCCCCCAAACAATTGGGTGAAGTACTTTTTGAAAAATTAAAACTGGACCCCAAAGCCAAGAAAACAAAAACCGGGCAATATGCTACGGGCGAAGAAGTACTGGCCAAGCTCGCTGCAGAACATAAAATCGTTGATGACATTTTAGGGTTCCGGGAGCTGACCAAACTCAGGAATACCTACCTGGATGCACTGCCCAACATGGTTAATCCCAAAACAGGCCGCGTACACACCTCTTATAGCCAGACGACGGCCATCACCGGCAGGTTGGCCAGCAATAATCCAAACCTACAAAATATCCCGGTACGCTCCGACAGGGGCCGGGAGATTCGCAAAGCCTTTATTCCACGAGACGAAAACCACATCCTGCTGAGCGCTGACTATTCCCAGATCGAACTGCGGATTGTAGCCGCCATCAGCGGGGATAAAAATATGTGTGAAGCCTTCCGGAACGGGCATGATATCCATACTGCTACCGCGGCCAAAGTATATGGCGTGGAGCTTGCAGACGTCACTAAAGAACAGCGGTACAAAGCTAAAAGTGTCAATTTTGGTATCATCTACGGCCAGGGCGCCTTTGGCCTTGCAGGCAATTTAGGGATCAGCAGAACGGAAGCGAAAGATATTATCGACAGCTACAAAACTGAGTTTGCTGGCATCACCGACTACATGACGGAGCGGGTAAAAATGGCACAGGACAATGGCTTCGCGGAAACGATCCTGGGCCGTAAAATATGGTTGAAAGATATCAAATCTGCAAATGCGGTAGTCCGCGGCTATGCCGAGCGCGCCGCCATTAATGCGCCTATACAAGGATCTGCAGCAGATATGATCAAACTGGCTATGATCAATATTGACCGGGCCATGAAGGAACAAAACTTTAAATCCCGCATGATCCTCCAGGTACATGATGAATTGATCGTTGATGTGTACAAAGAAGAGCAGGAAGCCGTAAAAGCATTGATCATTGACCTGATGAGTAATGCGCTGCCTTTACCGAACAATGTACCGGTAATTGCGGAAGCCGGCTTTGGTAACAACTGGCTGGAAGCGCACTAAAAACTAAAAATAAATATAGTTTTGTATAGCATGGCTTCGTTAAAAAGTATTTAACGAAGCCATGCTTTTTTATATAAACATTGCTAAAATTTAAAAAATGACATTTCCCGCATCTGCATAATCTTTACCTTTGTCGACGCTAATTAGCGCATTACAATAATTTAATAGATACCGCATACAGGTTATGACACAGACAAAAATTAACCGCCCGGAAGACATAGACCGGATCAACACTTTCTATGTCCGTTTGAATAGCTTTGACAACCACACACTCATCGATGCGTATAATACAGAGAAACGCGTCGTAGGCGTGCATGCACAAACGCTTTATCTTATCGCTATGAATGAAGCTTTCTTAGATCGCTTTGGCAAAAGCCCGGTGAGCATTAACGAGGAAAGCCAGGTAAGTATCAGCGGGCCGATCTATTACATCGACCATTTACAGACTTTTGACTGGTTCAATAAGAACTAAATCAACAGGCTAAAATAGTATCACATCTCGAGATGCCTGATGTTATACTATTTTAGCCTATATTTTTCCCCACCCAGGCCCCACTGGCAAAACAGGCCTGCAGCAGGTATCCGCCTGTAGGCGCATCCCAGTCCAGCATTTCCCCGCAGCAATAAATATTGGGATATTTTTTCAGGGACAAATTACTGTTTACTTCCTCAAAGGGCAATCCACCTACCGTTGAGATCGCTTCTTCTACAGGCCTCAAAGCCTTAACTTCAAAAGGAATCTCCTTAAGAAAAAGACCCAGAATATTTAAATCCAGGAACTCCTCTTTCGTCAAGATCTGTTTGATATAAGCGATTAATGGCTTCGTTATTTTCAATTGCTTCAAGCCCTCAGTAGTATTTTTTGCCTGCTTTAATACAGTAATTATTTTACCCACTTCAAAACCCGGCTTGGCATCTATCAATAATCGACAAGCTCCTTTCCGGAAGGCTCCATTCAGGTAAAAAACCGGCGCTCCTTCAAAACCATATTCGGTAAGTACAATTTCACCATACTTTTCTTTATCTCCTAAACGGCACAGAATATGCTTGATCGGTTGCCCCTGGAATAAGGTAACGGCTTCCGGTAGCTCAATTTCAAAACCGGCATTACTGGCAGCAAACGGAATGATGCCGATTCCTTTTTCCCTGAATAATGCAGCCCAGGCGCCTGTAGCACCGGTTTTAGACCAGGAAGCACCGCCCAATGCCAGCACCAGCTTATCATATGGAACTGTTACTATGCTTTCACCTGATAATATTTTGACCGCAGTAGCATCAAAATCAACCATACGGCAATCAAAATGGAACGTAGCCCCTGATTGTTTCAGATAATCCAACCAGGCATTTAATACATCAATGGGTTTGATATGAGGTTTCGGAAATATTTTCCCTGAAGAACCAATATAAGTAGGAATACCAATACTGGAAAGAAAAAGAACCAGGTCATCGACACCAAAAGCCTCCACCATTTCACGGATTTCCTCCCGGTCATACATTTCCAGGAAAGCGGCCTGATAGATACTGTTGGACAAATTAAAACCGCCATGCCCGGCAACCAGGAATTTTCTTCCTGCGGCCTTTTTCTGTTCATAAAAAACTACCTGATGGCCCGCCTCCAGTAGTAAAGTACCGGCCATCAGGGCAGCAGGACCAGTCCCGATAATCAGTATATGCTTAAAAGATTTCAATATCTGGCAAAATTTAGCGACTATAACAAACGGCTATCCCAAACAAATAGTTCGGTCTCTTTGATCTTAACTTTTGAAGCGAAATCAGGGTGCCGGGTATTAATAATATAATTGGATTCCCGCGGCAATACAGCAGAAGGCACTTTAAGCAGCAGCGTTTTCTGCGCCTGATACCATTCAGAACCTAAGGACTGCAGTTCGGGGTAACTTTGTATCGACTTCCAGTTGGCCGGCAATTGGTCCAGATCGATCGTCGTAATATCTTTAGGACTGGCTTTAGCCTCTATGACCAACAATTTATAAGTCTGGTCAACCCTTATACCTGAGCGATGCACCACAAGCTCTAAAGTAGCCAGGGAAGCAGAACTCCCTGTATAGATCACAAACTCATCCGTCCTGTTCCAACGGTTAGCTGCACCGGAAGCCACCAGGGCATTGGCATATTGTGCTTTCCGGATATTATATAAAAGGATAGCCATTAAACGTTTTCGCCGTATTCCATGGCCGTAAGCCGGTTATCAATTAAACGGATGCCGGAAATAGTGTCCAGGAAATCCATAGGGGCTTTTTCATCCAGAAGATAATTGGGTGTAGATAACCACTGCTCGAATACTGCCGTGGTACCAAAAACATTGATACCGTGTTTAAATAAAGATAAAATAGAGATAATGTGCTCTTTGGTATTATCTTTCAAACCGGCATCTTTAGAACGGTAGTTCCTCAGGGTGCGGGGAGTTATGTTCAGCCAGTTGGAAATGATCGTATCATTCAGTGTGACCAGCTCATCCATTAATTCAATGTAGGTATTGTCTACCTTATTTTTGGAAAGATAAAAGTATACACTGCCCGGTTCGTTCACCGTGGGTAACTCTTTCATGATTTTATTGTATCCTTTATCGGGAGCTGCACTTTTCATAACACCATCTTTAGCACAAAGATAGTATTTTTTCCGCATCCAATCGGAACTTTTTCCCTAATACAAACCTAAATTGATGTTGCTTAGTTCAATTTAACCCTTGGGTCAAGTTTAGTATATAAGAGATCCGTCAGGGTACTGATGACGACAAAAATAGTAGCTGAAATCAATACGGCACCCATGACGACCGGGAAATCAAATTTGTCCAATGCATCGACCGTTAGTTTCCCCAGGCCTTTCCAGCTAAAGATAAACTCTACAAAGAAAGAACCTGCCAGCAACTCGGCAAACCAACCCGAAATAGCAGTAACTACGGGGTTAAGCGCATTAGGTAAGGCATGACGGAACACTACCCTGCTTTTACTCAAGCCTTTAGCATAAGCCGTACGGATATAATCCTGGGAAAGCACATCCAGCAGGGCACTGCGGGTAAGTTGCGCGATAATCGCCAATGGACGGATCCCTAAAGTAATAGCAGGAAGGATCAAATGCCCGATGGCTAAACGCCTGCCCCCAAAAGGATCATATTGCCAGAGGCTGCCTACCATTTGTAAGCCCGTAATATCCGACAAGAGGTAACCAAAAACATAGGCAATAATAAGGCCGGCGAAGAAACTTGGAGCCGATATCCCTATAACGCTTGAGAAGATCGCTGTAAAATCCCAGAACGTATCCTGCTTTAAAGCAGCCAGTATACCCAACAATATCCCGAAGATAGTAGCGATAATCATTGCTGCAGTTGCCAGTACAAAAGTGCCGGGAAGCGAGTCGGACAAAATATCCCAAACCAGTCTTTTACTTTGATAAGAACGCCCAAAGTATGGCTTTTTAGCGACCAGGTCGTAATGATCGCCTAAAGATAGTAAAGAAGTGTACTGGTATTTTTTCTGATTTACGCTATCTCCAGCATGGACTGTTAGTGGCAAAAGGTCATTGAGGTAATAACCATACCGGGTCAGCAAAGGTTTATCCAGGTTCAGTTCTTTACGTACATTCTCCAGCGAGGCTACATCGGACCTTTGTCCCATAGTCAGCCGGGCGGGATCTCCGGGTAAAGCATTAAACAATACAAACACCAGAGTTACCACACCCCATAATACGGAAAGGGAGTAAAGAATACGTTTTAAAACAAAGCTAAGGGTCATACTTTAGGAAACCGGTATTGAAAATGCGTTTAAAGTTAAAACAAATGAGGCAATAAGCGTTTATTACCATTACAAAATCCCCCCCCTTAAAGAGAATAGAGGTACTGCACCAAAGTTTGCCCCACCGCTTTTAAAGTGGCCGTATCAATATTGCGCATATCATCATCGGTGGTATGCCAGTAATTAACGAAGCCCGTCCCTGAATTTGCAGGAAGATCGATAATATCAATAGTGGGAATACCGGCAATACCATTAATAAACACATGATCATCCGTAATAAAGCCCTCTTTTTCCGGCACAAAATAAGTTTGATAACCGGCGGTTTCAGCAGCCTTCCAAACCGCGGCCTGCAGTCGTGGTGCATATTTTTGAGCATAAGCTTCTAAAGCGAATCTTGCATTTTTCCCGCCCACCATATCCAGCAATATTCCCCCGAATGCCTGGTAACCATTCACATGCGGTTGATACGCCCAGAATTGTGCCCCTAAACCATAAGATTCAGCCCCCCATTTGGCTTTACCATAATCTTCCACATCCGTAAACAAAATATCTATACCCAAAGTACTGTCTACCCTGTGCTGTTGCAGCAGGGCAGCCAATTCCAAAAGAACACCTACACCACTGGCCCCATCATTGGCAGCGGGTACCGGTTTTTTCTTTTGATTACGATCTGCCCAAGGCCGGCTATCCCAATGGGCCAGCAAGAGCAAACGCCTTTGTGCCTGTGGATTAAAAGCGCCAACCAGGTTGATGCAGCGTAACTTTTTCCTGTCTTTTGCCTTTATAATTGTTTCCTGCCTGTATACGGTATCTGCAAAAGTATGCAGTAGTTGTTCCAGGTAACGGGCACAAGCTTCCTGAGCTTCGCTGTTAGGTACCCTGGGACCAAATGCGACCTGCCGTTCTATATACTGATAAGCATGCTGCGCATTAAAATCCGGCAAAACAGTTTGCGCCTGCATTTTTCCGGCCGGGTAACACAGTAGCCCTGTAAGTATAAAGGCTATATATTTAAGGTACTTCATTTTCATTCAATACGAAACCTATTTAAGGAACTTGCCTATGACCGGCATAGATTTCAGCTCTGCCCTTTCCAGGCGTAGCACTAATAAACCAAATAAGGCAAACAATACACATCCGGAAGCTAAGCGCAATAAAAGATATCCGCCCCCCGGGAAAGCAGCCACTACATTATGCTGTACAAAATACAAAGCAACGATAGCAATCAGGTAAACAGCTATTCTTTTGACCGGGTAAGGTACCGGGAAATATCTTTGCCCCACCAGGTAACACAGCACTACCATAGAAGCATAGCATGCCAGAGTGGTCCAGGCGGCCGCCCACATTTCATATTTAGGAATAAAGAAATAGTTACCCGCCAGGGTGATCAAAGCACCGAACATGGTAATGGCCACACCTATCCGCATTTTATTGGTCACCTTATACCAGGTAGATAAATTATAATATATACCACTTAATACATTGGCAAACAGTAATACCGGCACGATATACAAGCCCGAATGATAAGCTTTACCCAAATAGTTGATCCAGATGTCTTCCAGGAATAAGGCCGTGGTCAAAAAGGCAATACAAACGGTAATCACAAACCATTTCATCACTTTGGCATAGAGGTCCGGTGCACTTTTATCCTGGGCCCGGCTGAAAAAGAAAGGTTCAGCCGCCATCCGGAATGCGGTAATAAACATGGTAACCACGATAGATACTTTATAACTTGCAGAATAAATACTCTGCACCGTTTTGGCATATTCTTCCGTATTATCAATATACCAGATCAGCATTTGCCGGTCGATCACTTCATTGGCAACACCCGCCAGCCCGATAAAGATCATGGGTGAGGCATAGCGAAACATACGTTGCCAGAGACCTGGCTCAAACTTAATGCGGAACCGGCGCCACTCGGCGAACAAGGCTAAAAAGGTAAAGATACTTTGCAGCAAATTCGCAAACAGCACCAGGCTGACGATATCGTACTTACGACTGATGCCTGCCCAGAAACCATCCGGGCTCATAGCCACCAGTTTAGGCATAATCACCAGGAAAAAGAACACGCCGAGAATATTGATCACGATACCAAACACCTTAATAAAAGCGTACTTACGCGGTTTCTGTTTCTGACGTAACCGGGCGAAAGGAATAGTCTGTAAGGTGTCAAAAAATAGAATACCTATGGCCAGGTTAATATAGTTGACATGATCGCTTAACACGATAAAATCGGCTATGGGCTGCCGGCAATAATACATGGTCGCGCACAGCAATAGGGTACTGATGATCAAAGACCCGAATGCCGTATTATAAATATTCCGGGTATTTTCCCTTTCCAGGGAGCAGAACCGGAAATAAGCCGTTTCCATCCCATAGGTAAAGATTACGTTCAACAAAGCGAAATAAGAATAGATCAGGCCGATACTACCATATTGGATTACTTCTCCGGGATTGACCAGGAAGGAAGTCAGCAATGGGGTCATCAGCGCATTCAGCATCTTCGCGGCCACTGCGCTGGTACCGTACCAGATGGTTTGTCCGGCTAATTTTTTAACTTCTGACAAGGTGGTGTTATTTTAAACAGCAAACTTAGGGCAATTTACAATAAGAGCATATGAAAATGATCGCTAATCCTGTTAGCCTCAACCGGAATTAGCTGAAATTTGCCAAGGTGGATCGCGTAAAAATTCGTAAACTTGCGCATCTCAAAACAAACACAAAAAAATGTCCAGAACGCCCAACATACTTATTGTCAACGATGACGGCATTACCGCTCCGGGTATAGCACGCCTTATAGAAGCCGTACATCATTTAGGAACGATTACAGTAGTGGCTCCCGACAGCCCGCAGTCGGGCATGGGGCATGCGGTAACCATCGGCAATACTTTACGCCTGGAACCTGTGGATATTTTTCATGAATTAGGGGTGGAGGCTTATCAATGCAGCGGTACACCGGTAGACTGTGTCAAGATCGCCCAGGATATCATACTGAAGCGCAAACCAGACCTTTGCTTAAGTGGCATCAATCACGGCTCTAACGCTTCCATCAATGTTATTTATTCCGGTACCATGTCAGCAGCTATGGAAGCAGCGATTGACGGCATACCGGCAGCAGGGTTTTCCCTGATGGATTTTAAATGGGACGCCGATTTCTCCGTGGCACAACAAGTAGTAAAAGAGGTAGCAGAACGTATGCTGAGTTCCAGGCTACCGGAAAACTTCCTGTTGAATGTAAATATACCCCGTGTTGCCGCCGAAGATTATAAAGGTATAAAAGTGGCCCGCCAGGCTATGGCGCAATGGAAGGAGAATTTCGAAAAACGAGTGGACCCCCGGGGTAAGGATTACTATTGGATGACTGGAAAATTTGTAAATTATGATGTAGGGCTGGACACCGACCTGGAAGTATTAAAAGAAGGGTATGCTTCAGTAGTCCCGGTTAAATTTGACCTGACCGACCAGGAGGTTAAATCATGGCTTAAAAGCAGCTGGAAGATATAAGTATTCGTTGATCTCATTTCGCAGGTGCTTGCCTATTCGATCAATTTCTACTCATCAAAAATAAAGAAAAAGCCACTTCAAATGAAGTGGCTTAAATATTGTATAGCTTTTACGCTGAATTCCTAGAACTTAGGACAAGAGAAGTTGTAGCGCTTTCTGGTGATCTTATCAATAACACCATTATAGATAGCAGACATCTCCAATGCACCCTGGCCATTATTGATTTGGTTCATACCGGAAAGGGTTACATCATAAGCAAAACCTAACTGCCATTTGCCAAATTCAAATCCAACATAAGGAGCGATTGCATCGCCATATCTGTACCAGGCCCCCAAGTATAAGGTAGTATTGCTATGATCTTCGTCATTATAAGGGTTTAAGATAAATCCTACCGCACCACCGATTAATAATTCGTAAGCGGAACCTTGTTGCTGGTACATCGTACTCAGGTAAGCAACTGTATTTGGGTTCAGGTTCAACTGACCACCAATATAACCATTAATACGGGAATGGATTCTTACATCAGCAGATACATTCTGCCCCGTGAACTTTTCAACCGGGCGGGTTAAGTGGAAATATGAAACACCGGCATATACCATGGCGTTTTCAGAAGCCTTACCTGAATATAAAAGTCCTGCATTAAAATCAGGGTAAGTCAGGTCTGAATTCTGCAAATTCTCCTGGGTTTGTCCCAGGTAACCTTCCGGCATGCTGAGATCAATCTGATCGCCAAACACTAATTTGGAAAAATTCACAGATTTCTGAACCAAAGCAGCCTGTACCCCTAAAGAGATATGATGTTGCTTTTCCATACCTAAAGCTTTATGATAAGCCAGGGAAACCGCACCGTTAATCGTACTTAAAGCGCCGGTACCGGCTCTGTCATATAACAGGTTCAAGCCAAAACCGAAACCATCACCTTCCGGCAACTTATCTCTCAGGATTTGCCTGTCATAAGAGATAGAGCCTGTCATATATGGATTATTAGATACATTATACCATTGCGTTCTGGCAATAGCTGTCATCCTAAAATCAGTATTAATAAGACCAGTATGCGCTGGGTTTAAGTTTAATGGTGAAGAGAAATATTGAGTAAAATGCGGATCTTGAGCAATAGCATCAGAACCAACACACATCAAAGCGACTGTTGCACCGAGTAAAATTTTCTTCATTGATCTTGAATAAATTTTGATGATTGTTCAGGGTAATATTCTTGTCAAATATACTCTAAATATTCACATTCCTATAACTTTATTGTTTTTTTTTCTAAAATTTACTGAAACACTTTATTCTAGAACTGCAATTTGCTGCCAAAAGCCAAATCACCTGCATCTCCCAATCCGGGAACAATGTAACCTTTAGCCGTAAGCTCTTCATCAATATCCCCGGCCCAGATGTGCACTTGGGGATATTTACGCAATACGGTTTCCAGTCCTTCTGTACAGGAAATAACGGTAACAATATGCAGCTCTTTTGGCTTGCCGAACTCCAGTAAACCCTGGATCGCTAATAATAGAGAAGCACCCGTTGCCAGCATCGGGTCTGCAATAATCAGGGTACGGCCTTCCAGGTCCGGGCAGGTTACGTAGTTTTGTTCTATTTCAAAGGTTCCGTCATTTTTATTATGCTTCCGGTAAGCGGCGATAAAAGCCGAGTCGGCATGATCAAAATAATTCAGCAGCCCCTGGTGTAAAGGTACCCCTGCCCTTAAAATGGTAGCTAAAACAGGTTTTTCCGCTAAAACCTGTTGTTTTTTTATCCCGAGCGGCGTCGTCACTTCTATTTCCTTAAAAGACAACAGTTTACTGATCTCATAAGCAGCTATTTCACCTATACGTTCGGTATTTCTCCTGAAACGCATTTTATCCTTCTGGATATCAATACTTCTTATCTCCTGCATCCAGTTGGATACCAACGAATTTTGTGTACTTAAATTTGTTATCATCTTGTAAATAGCCTTCAATGGATATGCAAAATATAACTTTCTTTAATCCTATACAAAATTAAGTACCGCCAATATCCTGGAGCTTTACATTACATTTACAAAGCATTACCTTTGAAGCGATCATGTTTCCCGCATGGCCCTGCGACAAACAGTACTTGCAGTGCGCATTAAACTTAACGGATTGTCAAATATCCAAGTACTGCGTCAAATGATTCAAATTAAAATTAATTTTGTATTACCTAGTTCAACAAAACATGAAAAGATTCCTCTTTAGCCCCTGCAACCTTTTTTTTGTGGTACTGTTCTTTGCCTGCTCTTTCAGGGCCGCGGCACAGAATGGCATCTACGATATCGGTCAGGCCAACATAGGGCCCAATGATACCATACTGGCCTACGGCAAAATATTCGAGGGCGATACACTCCCTCACTGGTACATGCAGGAGTTTACGGTGGTAGAGAATTACCTGGACAAAAACCGGAGCTCGCAAATAGCCCGCCTGCGCCGTAATGTCTACCTGGTATATCCATATGCTGTAGAAGCAGCCCGGATTTTAAACGAACTGGATATAGAACTTAAGAAAGCAGATGGCAGAAGGGACCGGAAAAAGTACCTGAAAGCCGTAGAAGTTCAGCTGAATGAAAAGTTCAAAGAACCACTTAAAAACCTGAGTACCACGCAAGGTTCCATTTTGGTAAAACTGATCAACCGGCAAAGCGGCCGCGATGTTTATTCCATCATCAAGGAGCTGAAAGGCGGGCTGAATGCCCGTATTTCTCAAACGGCTTTTTACTTCTTTGACAATGATTTAAAAGCCAATTATGACCCTTTTAATGCAGATAAGGACATTGAAATGGTCGTACGTGAGATAGAATCAAAAGCTTATTATAACTACCAGGTACAAAATACCCCGATGTTAAAGATGCCGGAGAAAAGAAGATAATATTTTAAGCAGAATAACGACGCTGGCATTCTTATCAGGAATACCCCAGAGGGGAAGTGCTTTTAATATTAAGGCTAAATTTTGCTTTATTTTGATGTAAATAAAGCAAAATTTAGCCTTTTTACTATTCGTATTTTAGCATCTTCTTTAGTTAAAATTAGGCTACTTTTGTGCCCTAAATAATCATAAATGAAAGTAGCTTTAATGGCAATAGGCGCCCATCCTGATGATGTAGAATTGGGTTGTGCGGGCACTATTTACAATCATATAAGAAAAGGACAAAAAGTTGCTATAGTAGACTTAACAGAGGGTGAATTAGGATCAAGAGGCAGTGTGGCAACCCGGTATGCAGAAGCAGAAGCAGCAAGACAAATTTTAAAAGTCGACTATCGCTATAACCTGCAGATGGAAGATGGTTTTTTTGAGCATAACAGGGAGAACGTCCTTAAGCTTGTCCGGATCATCCGGAAACATAAACCGGATGTATTGCTGGCCAATGCGCCTTCAGACCGGCATCCTGACCATGGCAGAGCCGGACAGTTGATCCGCGATGCGGCCTTCCTCAGCGGCTTAAGAAAAATCGAAACGGAACTGGATGGAGCAGCCCAGGAGGCCTGGCGCCCTAAAAGAGTATTCCACTACATACAGGATAAGTTCATAGAGCCCACTTTCGTGGTGGATATCAGTGAAAGCATGGAGATTAAAATGCAGTCAGTAGAAGCTTATGGCAGCCAGTTCTTCAGCAAAGAGCATGAAAGCGAACCGGTAACTTATATTTCGACAGATGCCTATTTGAATAAAGTACGTAACCGGGCCGCTCAACTGGGCAGCCGTATCGGTACTGCTTACGGGGAGGGGTTTATTTCAGAATTTTCTATCGGTGTAAAGGACCTGGACCAATTTACCTACCCTGAACTCTCCTAACCGGCGAAAGAATAAAGATAAAAAACAATTAATTCTATAAAATATTTGGCTGATTAAAATAAAAGTTGCACCTTTGCAGTCCAAAAAATTAAAAAATAGTAAGATATGGCACGTGTATGTCAGGTAACCGGAAAAAAGCCTATTACAGGTCACAAAGTATCTTTTTCTAACAAGAAATCTAAGCGTCGCTTTTTGCCAAATTTGCAAACTAAGCGTTTCTATTTAGTTGAAGAAGATCGTTGGGTGACTTTAAAAGTATCATCTGATGCAATCCGCACAATCAACAAGAAAGGACTTTTAGCAGTCGTAAAAGATTTACGCGCTAAAGGGGTAACCGTTTAATTTAGTTTAAAAATTTAAAAATATTATCTGAGATGGCTAAGAAAGGCAATCGGGTTCAGGTTATTTTAGAGTGCACAGAGCACAAAGATTCTGGAATGCCGGGAACAAGTCGTTATATCACGGTTAAGAACAAGAAAAATACGCCTGAGCGTATCGAATTGAAAAAATTCAACTCTATTCTTAAGAAAGTAACGCTTCACAAAGAAATCAAATAATTTTAATTAATTGTCTGACCCTTTCTCTATACGAGGAAGCTTAAGACCAAAACGTATTAACAATGGCAAAAGCAGCAAAAACCGCGATCAAGAAAGATCCTAATGCTAACTTAGACGCGAAAAACTTTACTAAAGTTGTAAAAACTGTACGCAGCCCGAAAACTGGCGCTTACACGTTCAAAGAAGCTATTATCCACAAAGATAAAGTAGCTGAGTATTTCGCTAAGAAATAAGATCGACATACACAATCAATCGTTACCATATTTAGTGCAGCATGGATGTAAATTCGTGCTGCATTTCTATATGCTTCCCAGCCCGTCTTTTTAGACTTTGCCAAATTAGTATAGTCGACCGGCTTCTCTTGTAGTTCCGGTTTATATATTCCGTAAATTCAGTGTCAAATTGATCTGCAAGATGACACAGACTCCCCTCTCCTACTCTTTTGGCGCTTCTGCCACCGCTTTATTAGGACAAACTATAGGCCAAAATTTAAAGCAAACCGTACAGGCTTACCCGCAACAGGTTGCCATCATCAGCGCGGAGCAAAACATACAACTGGATTATGCCGGACTCTGGAAGGCTACCACGCAAATCGCTAAATCCTTAATCGCTTTAGGACTGCAGGCAGGCGATCGCCTGGGCATATGGTCTCCCAATCGCTATGAGTGGACCTTACTGCAATATGCAACGGCAAGAATCGGCATCATTTTAGTCAATATTAATCCTGCTTACCGGGTTTCGGAACTGGAATATGTACTCCAGCAATCAACGATCAGGATTATGGTCGCCTGTATTCGCTTCAAATCCAGCGAGTATAAAACTATGATTGAAACGGTCCGCAATAATTGTCCTTCTCTGGAACATGAAATCTATTTTGAAACCAATTGGAACGAATTCCTGGATAAAGGAAGCATTATTGATGATGCTCTTTTAGCTTCCTGGGAAGCAAAAGTACAGATGGACGACCCGGCGAATATTCAATATACATCAGGTACCACCGGCTTCCCCAAAGGCGTGACCTTATCCCATCACAATATCCTGAACAACGGTTTCTTTATCGGGGAACGTTTACAATACAGTGCTTTGGATAAAGTCTGTATCCCGGTACCCTTCTATCATTGCTTTGGTATGGTCATCGGCAATATTGCATGCACGACACATGCAGCCACCATGGTGATTCCCGGCGAAGCTTTTGATCCGGTCAAATCACTGCAGGCTGTAGAAAAATATCAATGCACTTCACTGTATGGCGTACCGACTATGTTTATCGCTATGCTGGCGGTGGAGGCCTTCGACCAATTTAATCTAAACAGTTTAAGGACCGGTGTGATGGCCGGCTCCACCTGCCCCGTAGCCGTAATGCAACAAGTCAAATCCAGGATGCATATGGCGGAAGTGTCGGTATGCTACGGCATGACGGAAACTTCCCCGGTATCTTTACAGACAAAAATTGGCGTACCCCTGGAAAAGCAGGTGAGCACCGTAGGCACGGTTATGGATCACCTGGAGGTAAAGATCATTGATCCCGCTACGGGTCAGACGCTACCACAAGGTCAGAAAGGTGAATTGTGTACACGCGGTTACTCTGTCATGCTCAAATACTGGAATAATCCGATCGCTACAGAAGCCGTGAAGGACGAAAGTGGCTGGATGCATACGGGAGATGAAGGTATGATGGATGAAGAAGGCTATATTACGATTACGGGTCGCATTAAAGACCTGATCATCCGGGGAGGTGAAAATATATCTCCCAAAGAAGTAGAGGACTTTCTCTATACGCATGAAAGCATTGAAGATGTCCAGGTAATTGGGGTGCCGGATGAAAAATTTGGAGAGCAAATTATGGCCTGGATAAAACTAAAGGCCCATAAAACAACCACCGAACAGGAATTAACGAATTATTGCCAACAAAACATTGCGCATTACAAAGTACCCAAATACTGGAAATTTGTCGATAGTTTCCCCATGACGATCACGGGTAAAATAAAGAAGAACGAGATGCGGGCAATGGCCACAGCCGAACTGGGATTAAATCCTCCACAATCAACTTAAACCAGCAGCGCTTTTACATCTGCTACCAGCTGCTTAGTACTGAAAGGTTTGGTCACATACTTTTCTGCACCCAGGGCCAGGCCTTTTTGGATGGCATCATCCGTAGTTTTCGCACTCAGGAAGATCACTTTAATGTCTTTTAGACTGTCCGTGGTTTTGATGGTTTTGCAGATTTCATAGCCATCTACGTCGGGCATCATAATGTCCAGCAGTACCAGGTGCGGATGCTCCGTACGGATATGTTCCAGCGCCTCGGTACCATTACGGGCGATCAACACTTCATAACCGCTTTTCTTCATCAGGAATTCAAGCGACATCAAAATATACGGGTCATCATCCACTACTAATACTTTATAAGCCATATCTCTGTTTATTCGTTGGGTTCAAAATGTGCGGGCAAACTGAATGCTATATGTGCACCGGAGGCATAACTGGTATCTGCCCAGATCCTGCCATTGTGCAAATCTATAATTTTTTTACTAATTGCCAGTCCCAGGCCACTTCCTTCCGGTTTGCGCAGGCTCTGGTGTTGTGCCTGGAAGAATTTATCAAAGATAAGTTCCTTCTCTTCCGGATCAATCCCTTTGCCATCATCACTCACCCAGACCTGCCACTCATCTTCTGTAAAATGAGTATGTACGACGATTTTCGTTTTAGCATATTTGAGCGCATTCCCCAGGAGATTGACCAATACCTGCTTGATCATATCGCGGTCACAACTCAGGAGCATCATCGCATTCGTCAATTGTAATTCCAATGCTAATGCTTTTGCCTGTACCGAGCCTTCCAGGGTTATGGCTACTTCTTTGATAAGCTCCCGTAGATCTACCTGGCTCAGGTTCAGCCTTTGTTTACCAGCTTCAAATTTTTCAATCCTTAGCACCTGGTTGATAAGATGTGCCAGGCGATTCGCTTCATTAATCGTGGATTGTAAATACATTTCTTTGGTCGCATCATCCAGGTCCGGGTTGTCCAGCACGATTTCACTTAAAGCAATGATCGAGGTGAGCGGGGTTTTCAATTCATGGGTTACCGTATACAGGAATTCATTTTTGACCTGGTCGGCTTTATTCAATTCATCATTGGCTTTCTTAAGGGCTAAACCTGCTTTTTGCAATTCAGCAGATTTCTTCATCAGTTCCCGGTTGAATTCACGTACTTTCTGGTTCTCCTGGATAATGGCATACATCTCGCGGTAAGAAATTTCTTCTTCCAATGTAGATCGTTTAATTAAAGAACGAGCGGCCGTAGCACCGATTACCCCACCTAAAAGTCTTTCGGTAAAAGCCACCAGGCGGTTATGTGCGGGCTCATGCGGGTCGATGTCAATTTCATTTTTTTCCGCGTATTTATTGATCAGGCCTTCGGCTTTATGCAGGCCGATGAAGCTGCCCAGCACCTGGTACAGGTCTTTGAGTTGTGCCCTCCCTTTCCAGGCCATATCAATATTCAGCTCCTGGTCATATTTATCATTGGCCACATACAATTCGCTGAAATAAGATTCCTGTAAAGTCTTTTTGGTAAACATGGAGACCAATACAAGCGTAAGTATATTCAGCCCCAAACTCCAGAAGAGACTATGAGCCAAAGGCGGTAAGGCCTGGAGCCCAAATAAAGCATTCGGCTTCAGAAAAGAGATCCCAAACAACCCGGTTTGTAAAATACTTTTAGGAATGAGAAAAGAACCTGCCAGTTGCGGCACCAAAGCAGTATACATCCATACGCTAAACCCGATGCATAAACCGGCGATTACGCCTTTCTTATTGGCATCTTTAAAGTATAACCCGGCAAACAAACCCGGGGCAAAATTGGCCACCGCTGCAAAAGATAACAGGCCAATCGACACCAGAGAAGTACGGGGCGCGAAGAATACATAAAAGATCAGTGCAGATAAAAGAATCGCTACGATAGATAAACGCCGGATCAATAGAATGCGCTTCAGGTTGTTCTGCGCTTCTCCCTTCCTTACGGTATAGGAAGTCAAAAATAATGGGATCACAATATTATTACTCACCATTATACTCAGCGCAATCGTCTCCATGATGATCATACCTGTCGCTGCACTTAACCCGCCGAGCCAGGTAAAGACTGCCAGGGCATAAGATTTGAGCTTAATGGGTATCGCCAGAACATAGGTATCCGGTAAGACTTCTGTTCCCTGGAAAAGGTACATACCACATAAAGCAATCGGCAGTACAACGATGTTCATTAATATAAGATAGGTAGGGAAAGACCAGGATGAATGCTTCAGGTTGGTACTACTGTCGTTCTCCACGAAGTTAATATGAAATTGCCGGGGCAAAAGAACGATCGCGAACGAAGACAGGCAAAGCATCGTCATCCAATTCATATAACCGCCGCTGTCTTTCAAAGTAAACAGCTTTGAAAGATCCTGTGTAGCACCTACTTTGGCCACCATATCACCCAGGCCATCAAAAACCCCGAAAATAATGAACCCGCCCACTACCAGTAAAACCAATAGCTTAAATAAAGATTCGAAAGCAATCACCGCCATAAGACCGGGATGCTTCTCGGAGGTATCCAGCTTGCGGGCACCATATAAAATAGAAAAGGCGGCAATCACGATCGTGGTGATCAAAGCAATGGAATTCAGGTTGGAAGCGGGCTTGATCTCTTCGATAAGATCAGCATGATTAAACACTTCCAGGCTCGAAACAATCGCTTTTAATTGTAAGGCAATGTAGGGTACTAAACCAAAAATACAACAGACGGTCACCAAAGCACCCAAAGTTGAACTTTTGCCGAAGCGCACGCTGATAAAATCAGCAATAGAGGCGATGTGCAATTGCTTACTAATCTTAAATATTTTTTGCATCATACCATAACTTATAGCCAGCATGAGCGTTGGACCGATATAAATAGTCAGGAAATCAATCCCTCCCTGTGAGGCCCGCCCTACCCCACCATAATAAGTCCAGGTGGTACAATAAACTGCCATGGCAAAGGTATGTAACCAGGGATGCCGGATCCACTTATTATCTTTCTTCAGGCGCTCCGCCCTGTTGGCGATTAGAAATAAAAGCAACAGGTAGAGTAATCCGAAAACAACGACCCAGGTATTCATTTCTTTCTCAATTTTTTATTCGTTACCACTAATGCAATGGCCAGCACCGAAATGATCCAGACTCCAAAAATATAAATGGCCTGTACCGGAATGCCCCATACCAGCTTGTAAGTATCAAATACCGTTATCAGCGGAAAAACCATAAACAGCATCAATAAAAAACCTATCAATACCACTATTTGCTGTTTCATTGTAAAGAAATTAATGATACCCTAAAAGTATAAAACCTCAGGCATAAACCTAAGGTTTTATAATGAAATATTACTTTGGCGCTATGGCCTGTCGTCCCCGTATTCCCCCTGCAGAGCATACATCCCAAAGATGACCAGCCCTCCGACGATGATCGGCAACAGTACAAAGAGTATAATGATCCCAAATACCAGGTCTTCCTGTTTGTCACTGGTAATTTTCGGAAAGCCAAATTCCGTGATGCCAAAATAGGCTACTGCCAAGGCCATTGCTATCCAAACGGCGCCTAAAATTTTTTTAATTGCATTCATATCAAAATAGTTTAATCGTTTAAAATTTTATTCACTCAGGTTACGCGGCTTATTGCTTACATAGATCACCCCTATTACGAAGCAGACCGCAGCAACAATGATCGGGTACCAAAGTCCTTCCAGGTACCATTGCTGATGACCGCTCGCTTTTGCATTAGACACTAAATAGGTACCTACTGCCGGTAACAATCCTCCGAATACCCCGTTACCGATATGGTAAGGCAAACTCATGGAGGTATAGCGTATATTGGTAGGGAAAAGTTCAACCAGGAAGGCCGCGATTGGTCCGTATACCATAGTTACGAATACAACCTGTACAAAGACCAGCAGGATCAGGGTCCAGCGGTCGCTGTCATTAATATGTACTTCTACCGCTTCTTTTGCCTTAGCCGTAACCAAAACCCCGGACTCATCCATAGGTGTCGTTACCGTTTTCTTGTGAATGGTACCATCTGTATATGTTGTGGTGGTTACTTCTTTTGAAATATTTACCCCATGATCATTTTCGGTTTCTGTTTTTATTTCAGGCGTAGCGGCAGCTGTTTTATTGGCCACATTCGTAGTCTGGAACATTTTATCATAGATCGGGCGATAAGAGCATAAAGCAATAAGCATACCTCCAAGCATGATCCATTTCCGGCCCACTTTATCACTTAACCAACCGAATAAGAGGAATAACGGAGTTCCCATTACCAGGGCAATAAACATCAGGTTATCTACCTGTCCTTTATCCACCTTCATCGTATTCTCCAGGAAACTCATCGCATAAAACTGGCCGGTATACCAAACCACACCCTGCCCCATTACCATACCGAATAAGGCTAAGAGTACATATTTAAAATTGAGTTTATTACCGAAACTTTCTTTAAGCGGGTTTTTAACGATCTTACCGGTTTCTTTGGCTTTGGCAAACATCGGTGACTCATCCATATTTTTACGGATCAGGTAGGATACCAATACCATCAGGATAGAGACCCAAAACGGTACGCGCCAGCCCCAATTACTAAAGTCTTCTTTACTTAAAGTCATCCGGGTTCCCATAATGACTAGTAGAGAAATAAATAAGCCTAAGGTTGCCGTCGCCTGTATCCAGGAGGTCATATAACCACGTTTACTGGTATCAGAGTGCTCCGCCACATAGGTTGCCGCACCACCATACTCTCCACCGAGTGCAAGGCCCTGCAATAATCTTAATATCAGTACCAGGAGCGGAGCGAGGAACCCGATGGTTTCGTAAGATGGAATACAACCGATCAGGAAAGTCGCCCCACCCATGATCAGCAAGGTCACCATAAATGTATATTTCCGGCCGATCAGGTCACCAAGGCGACCGAAGAACAAAGCGCCGAAAGGGCGTACGACAAAACCTGCTGCAAATGTAGCCAGTGTGCTGAGGAAGGCCGCAGTAGGATTGTCCTGCGGGAAAAATTTTGAAGAAATAATCGTAGCAAGGCTACCGAAAATGAAAAAGTCATACCACTCGATCATGGTGCCCACCGAAGAGGCCCCGATCACCTTGAGTAAGGTCTTATTATTACTTGGACTGCTCATAGTTCTGATTGCTTTTGAAGGGTTAAATAATGTTACTGTTTATAAGAATATTTTAATGAGTAGACCCGATTTAGAGGAATACATGGAATTGCACGATAAACTCACCTTTGCTATCACTTACTACATATTCATTGTTTTCTCTGAAATACAAGGGGCGATGGCTGTACTGTGCCGTAATCTTTGCATGGTGTCCATTCAGGAAAAAGTTGGAGCCGACATCCCAGGAAGTCGCATTCTGATCGGTAATTTCCAGCGCTTTGTAGGTACTGGCCACATAAGGCATAATCCTTACCTTTTGGTTCAAACTCCACTTGGGAATCAGGTAGCCTAAATGCGCATAAACCATTTGACCGGTTCCAAACATCAGCCTGCTGTTGCCCGCCCCACTGATGCTGGAGGGCATTGTCGCCGCAGGGTCAAGACCACTGGCGACATTCATGATGCCGAGACTCCTGTTATAATTAGGTCCGAAATTGTAATTATAATAGGCTGCATAGAAGCTTATTGCTGCTTTTTTAGCAGGGTCGCCCACCGGCATGTCTCCATATACATCGGCGCCAAACATATTGATATCGTGCTTTTGCAGCTCACCTGCGCTGCTCATACTTTTGGTACCGTCACTGTTATGGTAAAAGCCCGCCCCTACATTAAGCACTTTTTTAGTACCCAGGTAAGTGCCTACCCGGTAACCCAGAAAATTCGACTCTTTATCAAAAAACTGGTAATCGACATAACCTTGTATTGAAGGTTTGCTGTCGCCGTTATTGTCCACAGCGATACTACCTTTTAAGGAATCATAAACCGGGGTAAGGTTAGTCGCGAATGGTTTGTTGAGGGCAAAATTGTAGCTGAACTTTTTAAAATTACCTTTGATGTACATACCCATCTGGCGGGCAAACTGATCTGAGTTATCGATCAGGGCCCAGTTGACGATAGGGGCATCCAGGGTCATCATATTTAAGGTGCTGGAACTTGTGAGCCGGCTTACCCCGTTAAATAAGTGCATCCCTGCTCCAAAGTGGAGCGAGAAGTCATTCTTTTTATTTTTTAATTTATCGACTTCGGGAATGATCGCATATTCTGCATAGGCATCATGCAAAAACAAACCCGGTTTTTTTCCGGCACCATAACCACCGGTTCCCGAAGAGCCACTGGCACCGCCACTTGAAAAGGATTGATTATTGATCCCAAAATGAGAAAGGATCAGGAAACGGTCCGAGATCTGAGCATAAAAGATCAGGCGGGAACGGCGTAAGCCTATATCGAATGTATTGTCTTTTGCTTCTCCATTTACCATTGTATTAGGGTTGTTCTGGTTAGAACGTACCCACACCTGGTTCATAAAAAGAAAACGCAGATATTTCGAGCCACTTTGATCTAAGTTGATCTTTAAACCGGCGCCATAATTATCGGTAAGCGGCTGTGGCTTTGTCGTATCAGACTGTGCCGATGCCGCAGGGCCAAGCATTGCAGCAGCTATGCATACAGGGAAAAATAAACTTTTGTTAAGCATAAGATTGCGATTTTTTCTTATGCTAATTTTGGATTAAAGAATTTGGTTTACAAATTTTTACTACTTCCCTGCTAAATGTATAGCTAGTTCTTAAACCGGTCCCAACGGATCACCATATATTTATCGCCCAGCTCTGTAATCAAAACACCGGCTCCCTTCATTCCCTGTCGGTCTTTAGAGAACTCTATCAGCTCATCGTGAGACAATACTTGGTAGGTAGGTTTATACTCCAGATTTTCCGGCCGGGAGATCCCAAACTTTTTCACCCAGTTCATCACGCTTACATGACTGATCCCTAAAATCCGTTCAATTTCCCTGAACGTGACCCCTTCAATATATAATTGCAAAGCTTTGATCACGTAATACGAATCAATGTTCTTACCTTCTTTGGTAACCGTATAAAAATAGCCGCAGTCCTTGCATTTGTAGCGCTGGCGCCCTTTCACCACACCGCTTTTGGTATACTCCTGTGACTTGCATTTAGGGCAATAGATCTTTTCCATGACCTAAAATTAACTATTGCACATGAAAAATTATATACCTTTTTACCATTAATATACTATTTTACCAACATACAATTTATCATTCTTACTATATGATTCTAATTTAGATGTTGTAAATAACGCCATAAATTCTTGTCATGTCTTATCCTTATCAAATACAATCATACGCAGATTATCATAAAGCTTATGCAGCCAGCATTAATGAGCCGGAGGCTTTCTGGGCGGGCATTGCCGCTCATTTTTCCTGGAACAAAAAATGGGAGCAAGTATTGGAATGGGATTTCAAAAATGCCGATATAGCCTGGTTTAAAGGAGGAAAACTGAATATCTCTGAAAATTGCCTGGATCGCCATCTTGCAACAAAAGCGGAACAAGCCGCATTGATATGGGAACCTAACGATCCTGAGGATGCTGCCCGGACCTTTACTTACAGGGAGCTACATGAAAAAGTGATGCAATTTGCTCGTGTACTTAAAAATAACGGTGTACAAAAAGGCGACCGGGTGTGTATTTATATGGGTATGATCCCCGAACTGGTGATCGCAATGATAGCCTGTACCCGTATTGGAGCCGTGCATTCCGTTATTTTTGGCGGCTTTAGTGCCCAGAGCATTGCCGACCGGATACTTGATGCGCAGGCCAATACGGTGATTACCTGCGATGGTGCTTTTCGTGGCAACAAAGTAATCCCGCTTAAATCCACGATTGACGATGCTTTACCGTTTTGCCATTCTATAAAAAAAGTAATTGTTTACACGCATACCCGAACACCGGTAAGCATGCTTAAAGGCCGTGATGTATGGTGGGAAGATGAAATGGAGCTGGTGCTTACAGAAGGCGATACTTACCTGGCACCTGAAGTTATGGATGCAGAAGACACTTTGTTTATCTTATACACTTCAGGTTCCACCGGCAAACCTAAAGGAGTGGTACATACGACTGCCGGCTACCTGATCTGGGCCAACTATACTTTTGTAAACGTATTCCAGTACCAGCCGGGAGATGTGCACTTCTGCACCGCCGATATAGGTTGGATCACGGGACATACCAGTGTGGTATACGGTCCGCTTTCTGCAGGGGCCACTACCTTAATGTATGAGGGTATTCCTACCTGGCCGGATGCAGGGCGTTTATGGGAGATCGTAGCCAAACATAAAGCAACTACCCTGTTTACCGCCCCTACTGCTATCAGGAGCCTGATGGGTTTCAACACCGACTTTTTAAAAGATAAAAACCTGAGTACTCTAAAAACTTTAGGCACCGCCGGAGAACCTATAAATAGTGAGGCCTGGCACTGGTTTCATAAAAATGCAGGCAATAGTATAATTCCACTTGTGGACACCTGGTGGCAGACAGAAACCGGAGGACCAATGATAGGGAGCCTTTCCGGGGTCACTCCTACCAAAGTTTCCTGCGCTACCCTGCCGATGCCCGGAGTGCAGCCGGTGCTGGTAGACGAGCAGGGAAAGGTATTGGAAGGAAACGGGGTAAGTGGGAACTTATGCATCAGGTTTCCCTGGCCGGGCATGCTACGGACCACCTATGGAGACCATGAGCGATTCCGCCAAACCTATTTCAGTACTTATGAAAACCTGTATTTCACGGGGGACGGATGCTTGCGGGACGAAGACGGCTTCTATAAAATTACGGGACGTGTAGATGATGTGCTGAATGTGAGCGGACACCGCTTAGGGACTGCAGAAGTGGAGAATGCCATTAATATGCATTTAGGTGTAGTGGAAAGTGCCATTGTCGGCTACCCGCATGATGTAAAGGGAGAGGGCATCTATGCTTACATTGTTTACAAAGGCCACGAGGAAGAAGATAACCTGACCCGCCAGGATATTGCTTTAACCGTATCAAAGATCATAGGACCGATTGCTAAACCGGATAAAATACAATTTGTAAGAGACCTCCCAAAAACCAGGAGTGGTAAGATTATGCGCCGCATATTGCGTAAAATAGCAGAGGGGGAATTAGAACAGCTGGGAGATACCTCTACACTACTCGATCCCTCGGTAATCGAAGAAATCAAGTCGGGACGTTTATAGAAAAAAGCCCAAACAAAAATGGTTAGCAGGATTTGCTAACCATTTTTCATTAATGTATTACTCCAATTTTTATAAAGCTTATCGTTTATTCTGGTTCATAAAGCTGGACAGCTCATTCCGCTCACTGCTGAAGCTTAATTCTTTCAGAGCGGTATAATACATCTGCGGGTCTAATACCGTCAGGTAAGCGTCTTTAAAGAAATTCAGTCTATTAGAGCTGAAAGAAAACAATTGAGACAACATCACTACCTGGTCGGTTGTAAAGCAACGCTCTTTGGTCATCATTTTCAAAAAGGTCAGTTTTTCTTTATCCATAGCGATACCATTAGCCTGGCTCCTGATAGAATTGAATTCGGTTGGGGAAACCATAGGGCAAGGAGGAATCACCTCATGACCGCCAGGTCCACCGTGATTACCGCCTGGAACGCCGTGCCCACCAGGTCTTCCACCACCTCTCGGGCCACCTGATGTACCGCCGGGACGAAATCCACCCTGGTAGTTAGGCTGATACCCTACCCTAGGACTGCCATACCGGAATGTCTGTGCTGCATTGTGGTTGATCTGGATAGGCTCCATAGGAATTACCTGATACACCACTAAGGCACTATTGCCTCTCCTGGAAGAAGATAAAGCGTAAGTAATATCCTGCATATAGCCTTGCTCATCGGCAATTGCCAGGCTGTTGACTAAAACAGGAGCCTTCCTGCTTACAAATTCAATCCTGCAATTGATGTCGGGTACATTGAGGTCCTCCACCCGGACCATAAGGCTGGCCTGGCTATTATATTTTATACCATCGATGTACAAGTAAAACGGCTCATTATCCTCCGATACTATAGATAAATGTCCCAATCTTGCCTGCGCATCTGCCCTGCCTAAAAAGCATGATAAAATCAATACTGCAATTGTAATAATGTGCTTCATAAAAAATTAATTTCTAAAATAGACTAGATGAAATCGAAAAAGTAAAAATAGAACAAGCAATTTATTTTTGGAAAAGAAAACCAATAATAAAATACTGGCATTCAAAAAATTAAGCCCTCACCGGGGTGAAGACTTAATCATTATATGTTCAGATAATTCATGAGCAGTTTGTAGCGATCATCGAGGTCATCCTGCGCCGGGATATCCCCGTAGATTTCCTTGACATAGTAATCATATCGCTCCAATGCAGATACAACTCTTTGCAGCTCTATCTTACTCATCTTTAAAGTAACTTCAAGCATACCGGTTTGCGGGTTCAGAAAAACCCGGCTATTGAGGATTTTTACATCTTCATTTTCTGCAATCTTCGCTATCTGGCTTAATACATAATCCTGTGGTTTAACTTCCAGCACGATAATGCCGCCTTGTTCGCTTAAGCTACCGCTCTCGCCCAGGTAATAAAATAAAGCATCCCGGGAAACACAACCCAAGTATTCTTGTCTTTCATTCAGCACTGGTACCATTGGTAATTTAAACTGCAAGGCTACTTTCACCGCATCAAATGGGTGTGCAGTAACAATGCAGGCAGGGCGTATAATCTCGTAAGGAAATTTATCCAATTCGGTATCCGGTTCTTCCCAGTCCAGCAAAGCCGCCTCTTTGATGATGCTGACATAAACGCCTTTATCAATCAGCGGCAGCCGGTCAAAGTGCGAATCTGACATCATGCGCAAAGCGTCGTCCACCGTATCGCCCGGTTTCAAAACAGGAATGGTTGGTTCTATCAGATTTAATAATGACATGGTTTTTTCAAATTAAAATTTAAAAGGAGTTCTACACAAAGCGTATCCTCCGTTTAAATTATCGTTTTTTAATAGTAAGAACTATTCAGGTTTATATTCTGCTTTTCAGCAGCTTCAATCGGCGCATAATCGGAAAGGATCTCGGCCTTACCCTGGCGGACACAAACATCGTGTTCAAAATGCACAGAAGGTTTGCCGTCGCGGGTGACTACCGTCCAGCCATCATCCCAGAAATCCACCTGACGCGTACCCAAATTGATCATCGGCTCGATGGCCAATACCATATTTTCCTGCAGCTTTTTAAGCGTACCTCTTCTGCCGTAATTCGGTACCTGCGGGTCTTCATGCATTTGCTTGCCTACACCATGACCGACTAATTCACGTACCACACCATAACCATGTTTGCCATTAGTATGGTGCTCTATTGCATAAGCAATATCACCGGCCCTGTTGCCGACTATAGCCTGTTCTGCACCCAGGTAAACCGCTTCTTTGGTGATGCGTACCAGGTCCAGAACGGCCTGATCTACTTCGCCCAGGATAAACGTATAAGCATGATCGCCATGGAAGCCATTCATATAAACACCACAATCCACCGATACGATATCCCCTTCTTTTAATTCATAACTACTCGGAAAGCCATGCACAACCTGCTCATTTACAGAAATACACAAAGAATAAGGGAACCCATGATAGCCTTTAAAGGAAGGATAACCACCGTTATCTTTAATGAATTCAAAAGCAAAATCATCCAGTTTGATGGTCTGGATACCCGGTTTAATCATCTTCGCGATCTCTGTAAGGGTCTTGCTGACCATTAAACAGCTTTTTCTCTGGATCTCTACGTCTTCGTTACTCTTATATAAACTCATTGTTTTTTAAAATTATTGTTCTATTAAAATATTCCCTGTCATTTCCTGTGGAATGGGCAGGTCCATATAAGTTAAAATCGTCGGTGCGATATCTCCCAGTTTCCCGTTTTTCAATTCGCCTTTATAATCATTGCTGATCAGGAATAGCGGAACCGGGTTCAGGGTATGTGCGGTATTCGGTGAGCCGTCTTCATTCATCAGGTAATCAGAATTACCGTGATCGGCGGTTAAGAACACGGCATAGTCATGCTCCAGGGCTTTTGGTACGATAGCGCTAACACATTGATCGACCGTTTCCGCTGCTTTAATCGCGGCTTCCCAAACGCCGGTATGGCCTACCATATCGGTATTCGCAAAGTTCAGGCAAATAAAATCTGCGGATTCTGCTTCTATTTCAGGGATGATGGCGTCTCTTAATTCGAAAGCACTCATTTCCGGCTTCAGATCATAAGTGGGTACATCCTGCGGTGAGGGTTTCAAAATACGGGATTCTCCCACAAAAGGCAGCTCCCGGCCTCCGGAAAAGAAGAAAGTCACATGCGGGTATTTCTCGGTTTCCGCGATCCGTATCTGTTTTTTACCGTTTGCGGATAAAACTTCACCCAAAGTATTACTCAGGTCATCTTTACGGAAAATGACATCCACATTTCTAAAGGTAGCGTCATATTCGGTAGCGGTAAGCATTTCAATATTCAAGGGGTGCATATCGTACTCCGGGAAAGCATTTTGAGAAAGCGTTTCCACGATCTCCCGGCAGCGGTCTGTTCTGAAGTTGAAACAGACCACGACATCTCCGTCTTCAATCTTTGCCAGAGGATGCCCTTCGCTATCTGTTTTCAATAAAGGCAATAAAAACTCGTCGGTAATACCGGCCTGGTAAGAAGCTTCGATGCTATGTACAAAATCGTCGGTTACGGTGCCGGTTCCATTAGCCAGCAAATGGTAGGCTTTTGAAACCCGCTCCCAGCGCTTGTCCCGGTCCATCGCATAGTAACGACCGATTACAGTAGCCAGCAGGCCACGGGAGTCCGCCAGGTGATGCTCCATATCGTGTATAAAGCCAACCCCGCTTTTAGGATCCGTATCTCTGCCATCTGTAAAGGCATGTACAAAATAGCGCTCTACTCCTGCCTGTTCCGCATAAGTACATAAAGCTTTTGCGTGTTCTATATGGGCATGTACCCCGCCATTACTCAGCAGGCCCATAAAGTGTAATTTGGTATTCCGCGTTTTCACTTTATCGAATGCCGCGATCAAAGCCAGGTTTTGTTGTAAACTCGAATCTTTAATGGAAACATTTACTCTTTGTAATTCCTGGTAGACGATCCTGCCAGCACCTAAATTCAAATGTCCCACTTCCGAATTACCCATTTGTCCATCCGGTAATCCAACCGCTTCACCACAGGTGATCAATTCGGAATTCGGGTATTTTTCGTACAGACTATTGACGAAAGGAGTATTAGCCGCCCGGATGGCATCGGAAGCCGGCACCTGGCCTTTTCCCCATCCATCCATTATGATTAGCATCGTTTTTTTACTCATAGCCTGCAAAGTTAATTATTCCTAAGCCTTTTTCCGGTTCTTTCGGATAAATTTTGACAATAGGAATATCAATACTTTTATATTGATTTTTATGGATATACAAATAAAAAAGACACGGGATATCGTGCCTTTTCAATAGCTTCATATGGATTGGAGCATTAATCCGCGAAAAAGGTTCTCACTTCCTCTTCGGAAACATTACCTTCTATTTTTTTAACGGCTACTCCCTTTACATACTTAACGACATAAGGAATGCCCTGGATCTGCAGGCTTTTGGCCACATCAGGAGATTCATCCACATCTATTTTTTGCAGTTTCACTTTTCCACCCAGCTCGGCCGCGACCTTTTCCAGCTTTGGCGCCAGCATTTTACAGGGGCCACACCAGTCGGCTTTGAAATCCACGACTATCACTTCATTTTCTTTGATCAGCTGCTGAAAACTTTCCGGCGTGAAGGTTTCCGTGGCTGCGGTTTCAGTACCCTGACCGGTTTTCCCATCACTACAGGAAGCGGCAAACAAAGATAAAACTGAAAATAACGAACCTAATAGCAATATTTTTCTCATAATACAATAATAAACATAATAATGACCTGTACCCAAAATTAGCAAAATAAATATTAGTTAAGAGTAAGGGTACCGCGATCTTGCATAAAATAAAATATGCCTAACTTTATGTTTCCTTTCTCATAAATCGTTTGAATTATGTTGCAATCCATCAACCCCTACACCGGCATTGTAATTGAAAGTTACAAAACGGATACACCAAAGCTCCTACAGGAAAAAGTAGCCCTGAGCCATGCTGCGGCACCTTCTTGGTCTCAATTAAGTATTAAACAGAGAGCAGCCTACTTGAGTAAGCTTGCGGAATACCTGGAAGCCAATAAAGACAGTATGGGGCAGACTGCCACGGATGAAATGGGGAAACCTATCAGCCAGAGCATTGCGGAACTGGAAAAATGTGCTTATACCCTGAAATATTACGCAGAAAACGGGGAAACTTTCTTAAAAGAAGAAAAGATAAAAACGGAGGCCAGCGAGAGTTTTGTCACCTTTGAGCCACTGGGTACCGTATTGGCGATCATGCCCTGGAACTTCCCTTATTGGCAGGTATTCCGGGCTATGGGTCCGATCCTTATTTCCGGGAATACTATGCTGCTCAAGCATGCTTCTAATGTCACCGGTTGCGGATTGGCTATCCAAAAGGCCATAGATGAATGTGGTTTCCCTAAAGGTGTTTTCCAATTACTACAGCTAAAATCGGATGCGGTAGCCCCTGTAATTGCAGACCCCAGGGTACATGCAGTAACCTTCACCGGCAGCACGGATGCGGGCAGGAAAGTAGCGGCCACTGCAGCCGGGCATTTAAAAAAGCAGGTACTGGAGTTGGGGGGCAGCGATGCTTATATCATTCTTAAAGACGCCGACCTGAAGGCCGCAGCAACCATCTGTGCTACATCCAGGTTAAATAATACCGGCCAAAGCTGTATTGCAGCTAAAAGAATGATCGTAGAGGAGTCTGTTGCAGCACAATTTGAACGCCTGTTGCTGGAAGCTTTTGAAGAAAGACCATTTGGCGACCCTTCTGATAAGGCTACAAAAGTAGGGACAATGGCCCGTACCGACTTAAGAGATGAGTTACACAAACAAGTAGAAAAAAGTATAGAAGCCGGTGCCCAGGTGGTGTGTGGCGGTTACATTCCTGCGGGCGAAGCCGCATTCTACCCGCCAACTATTTTAACGAAAGTGGCGAAAGGTATGCCGGCTTATGAAGAGGAACTCTTCGGACCCGTAGCCAGTATTATTATCGCCAGGGACGAAGATGAAGCCATCGCTATCGCGAATGATACGGAGTTCGGCTTAGGTGGCGCGGTATTTACGGCGGACCTCAAAAAAGGGAAACGCCTGGCCAGCAAATCCATAGCTGCCGGTTCTGTTTTCGTGAACACGATGGTGAGTTCTAATGCTAAATTACCTTTTGGAGGTATTAAGCAAAGCGGTTATGGCCGGGAGCTGAGTGCTTATGGCATCCGGGAATTTGTTAATATAAAAACGGTTTATATCAAGTAAAGTTCAAAAATAAATTGGCTTAAAATCCTACTTATTTTAGTGAGCCTCTGAGGTGAATGAAGTTGGTAATTGTGCAGCAAAATAAACCATGAATGATACATGGTATTAATATCCTATAATCTATTAAATGCTATCAGGGCTTTTCATTCAATAAAATTTTGGCATCGCTAATTAGCTTGCTGAGATGCTCTATTTTTGTTCCGTCATAGAAACCTCTTATTCGTTGTTTCCTATCCACTAATACTATTTGCTCTGAGTGAATAAACCCACCGGGTTCACTTCCTGAAGTATCCCTATTGGCAACAATGAGGTAATTATATCTTAAAAACCGATATAGACTGTCCGGACTTTGTCCGGTAAGAAAGTACCAGTTGTCCCCTACAACCTGCTTATTTTCGTAATATTTCTTTAACTTCCTGGGAGTATCAAATACCGGATCAACGGTATATGAAATAATGTAAAAATCACTTCGGTTACCAAATGTACGATTCACACTATCAAGGGTGCTTTCCAGTAAGGTATCTACCTTGGTCTGAAAAGTAGAATGAAAACAACTGCCTATTGATACTTTATTTTTCAATATACTTTCATCAACCGTATCGTTCCGCTGGTTCACAAAAGTAAACGGACCAACAGTATGGTAGACTGTATCCAGGACCATTTTCCCGTTACGGGATACTTTATGAACGGTTATTGGTCCATATGTTGGCGGATATATATTGCTTTGACCATTTGAACAAGAAATAAGCAAGACTAAAAAAAACAGGCTAACGAATTGATGCATGATAAAATATTTAAAATATTCGTTTGTTTTCTCTTTTACAGTTGCCGCCAAATGTGCATTAGCGCAACAGGAAAAGAATGTTAGTTCAAATTTAGTTAGTTTTCAGACATGGTTATGCTTCTTATCGAATCCCCAGGTATCGAGAAGAATACAAAGGGCTTTTCTATATAGAAAAGCCCTTGCTGTTAAATACTTTGAAGATCAATAATACTACTTACTGATCATTAGTTTTTTTGTAGTAAAATTTTCTGCACCTGTTATTTTTATAATGTACAGCCCATTTGCAAGGGATTGCAGATTTAGAGATTGCACGCCTGATAATGCATTATTAATACGATGCTCTCTAACAACGCTGCCATTGAGATCAATAATTGCAATCTGCAAATGTTGTGCGTTTTTAAGATTATACTGTAAAGATACCCGGCCATCTACACTTGGATTAGGATATAATTCTATCGCTTTGTCCAGATCATTATTTCGTATGATAGCAGTTGGCTCTTCAATTTCTTTTTCGACACATTGAGTGGTCCAGGGGCCCAACTGCTCCACACCGGAATTTATAGGGTCCAGCCAGGGCTTTGCTCTCCTGTTATCAGCAGTTCCATCCATAGTATATTCCCATGCATGCCATAGTTTTTGATAGTTAACCCGGCTCATAGCCATCACTTCGTCTCCATTTGAATTGACCTGGCATGATGCCGGCGGGTTGATTTCTCCGGCAGTAGAAGCAATACCTATCAGGTATCCTTCACCATCAAAAAGCCCACTACCAGAAGAGCCTCCGGCAACATATCCGTTGGTAATATTTACACGCCAGCGGTTGCCGTTTGGATTATTTCCCCCGCCTCCGGTGCTGCCCCGGGAGGAGATCTGTTGGCTCACGCTCAGTTTTTTGTTGTCGCCGCCGGGATGATGAAATCCTGTAAATTGTTGCGGGCTGGTCAAGGTTTGTGTTATACTATTGGAGCGATTCCAGCCGGAAAGTACTGCCCCGTAAGCTGCAGGAATGGCTTGTCTTAATTCGTAAATCATAAAATCGCCGTTGATCTGGTTGGGTGAGGTTCCCGCGAGATGTGACCTGGAGCGCACGCGTACTCCCGTCATTGTCGATCCATTAGTAATACCGGTATTGTCACAGGTTGTTCTTTCAAAATTAAAGCGTACCATAATCTGGGAAAAGGCACTCGTATCCAAAGTGCCGGAAGCCTCACAGTGTGCAGCGGTCAGCAATAAAGGTTTGCAATTTTCAGGAGTATTGGCCGTATTATTTACCAGTGTTCCGGAACAAAAGCTGGCAAAGTTCCCCGATTGCTGGATGGTCTGAACCGTAGCTTTACGGTTGTTGGCATAATTATCTCCCAAAGGACAGATCGCATTAATCATACAAACTGAAGACCTGCCATTCAGCTGATTGTCCAACTGATCTATCAGCTGATCCTCTCCTGTAATATATTGCCGCAAATGCTCATTTCCACGATGCATTACCACAGCTTTATCGATATGCATTTTTATATCTCCTAATGCAATTCCGGCATCTATATTTAATTCCACAAAAACTTTTTCTCCTTGTATCACGTCAATGGCAAACATTCCGGAAACATCATTATTACGGGCATCGAAAGCACCGGCAACCTGTTTCCTGTTTCCATTGTAAACAAACAGTTGTACTCCTTTAGGCAATTCAAAACGATCAAAGTAAAGGGCTATTGAAGGGGCGTCTGCTACCCGGATCACTCCCTGCCAGATTAACGAGCCATCTTTAAGACTGGTAAAACTGCCGGACTGCGGAAACCCGAAATCTGCCGCACTCACCAGCCCTCCTACCAGAGGCCCGGAAAAACGGTCTTCCTCAGCGATATCATTATCTGCTTTTAACTGAGCCTGCCAATCCGGAGTCGCATAATTATGGACCACTACAGGTGTTATATTATTGGTATGGCTAAAGGAAAGCGGCAGGCCACCCTGACTGATCTGTGCAAAGCTCTGACCACAGAATAAGGAACTTATGATGAAAGTTCCGGAAAGTAAATGCTTTATATTCATCATTTAAAGATAAGTAAAAAAATATAATTGCTTTATTGAAAGGTAACGGGAGGCCAATGAGATGTCGGTTGTTCACTAAAAAAGTGGCCTGGCATTTTATAAAATATCAGGCCGCTTTTTTATGTTGAATTCCTATTTAATCACATTTATTGTTCGTACGACGGTCCCTTGCTCAAAGGAAATGACCACCTGATAAACACCATCGGGCAGATCGCTCACATTTATGGTAACGATTTTTTTATTTACTTCAAATGATTTCAATTGTTGTCCCAGAACATTTGTTACCTGAATTGATTTCATACGTAGGTTGCTTTTATTTGCTACATTAATACCATGTGTTGCGGGGTTTGGATATAATTTCAGGTCTTCCGGGGATAAGCTCAACTCATTAAGTGAAAGTCCGTCTACATTAATACGATTAGAAGTACCCGCACACCCGCTTAAAGTGAGCACTACGTGGTAGTTTTCATTTCCGGCAGGTGTATAAGTCTGGCTTGTAGCGCCCGGAATGAGGACACCATCTTTATACCACTGATTACCCGAAGTGGCACTTGAACTTAATATACCATTTGATAAAGTGATGGTCACCTACGGTGTATACGTAACTGTAATAGACACGGTATCGGAATGAGCTACCGGGTTCGTAATGCAGTTCGCATTACTCGTCATGACACAATAGATCGCATCAGCATTCGCCGGGCTAAAAGTATGCGTAGAAGCCGATCCTGTAACCAGGCTATTATTTATATACCACTGGAAAGCCGGGGTGCTGCCGCCATTTGAAGTAACTACGGTAGCGGTAACCGTACTACCTTCACATACACTATGATTACTTATGTCCAGCGTTAGCCCTGGCGTTACCGGAGCCTGGATGCTTACAGATAAAGCATTACTAACCGCCGCTGTACTGCTGACACAGGGTGATACAAGGTTAGACAACATTTCACAGGTAATTACATCACTGGCTGAAAGTCCGGCATCTGCATAAGTAGCATTGTTAGTCCACACATGAGGTAGACTCCAGCCTGGGAATGGGGAGTACATTTTTCATCAGTTTTGATTTAAACACTTTAGCGTCATGATAAAAATAGCCATTGTTGACGATCATCCGGCCATTACCATCGGGATCAGTAATATGCTCAAAGCATATAGCCATATTTTGCTCACCGGCACCTATCATTCTGCTGCTGCATTCCTCCATACTTTGCCGGAAACAGTCCCGGATATCCTTTTACTGGACATTCAGATGCCGGAACAAAGTGGGGATAAAGCAATCAAGCAAATCTTAAAAATTGTGCCGCAATTGCACATCATCGTTTTCTCCAATTTCGACAGCCCCTTATATATTGATAACATGATGCGTTATGGTGCCCGGGGATATTTATTGAAATCAAGTACCCAGGATCAAATTGTTGCTGCCATTCAAAGGGTGCATACAGGAGCGGCATTCATTACCCCGGAATTGAATGAACAGGTACGCCAATTTGCACTGTATAAAAGAAGGATGTCCAAGGCGAACCTGAGCCTTACCGACCGCGAACAGCAAATCCTCCAATTGGTCGCTGACGGTCTGACCACAAAGCAGATTGCCCAGCAATTATTCCTAAGCTTTCATACGGTAGAAAACTACCGGGATAATATTATGATGAAGCTTGACGTCAGTAATACTGCAGCATTGATCAAAAAAGCAGTCTTACTCAACCTGATCAGCTAAAAAGCAAAAGCGACAGTAATATTACTGTCGCTTTTGCTTTTTATAAATAAATATGTTTTAAGACATTTTCATTTGCAATTCCTGCTCCCATTGTTTACGGCCATAGCCAGGGATTACGTGTTTTTCGCTATGATAAGAAGAACGTACCAGGGGACCGCTTTCTACATAATCAATACCCATTTTATAAGCCTCTTCTCTATAAAAAGCGAACTCATCCGGGTGCACAAATCTCAATACAGGTAAGTGTTTGGGCGTAGGCTGTAAATACTGGCCTATAGTCACTACATCACAACCATTATCTTTCAGATCCTGCAACGTTTGTAATACTTCATCCTTTTCTTCACCAATACCCAACATGATACCACTTTTGGTACGCACGCCGGCATCATGTAATCTCCTGATTACTTCAAGGCTTCTATGATATTTAGCTTGTATCCGTACTTTACGGGTCATGCGCTCAACGGTTTCCACGTTATGTGAAATTACTTCGGGAGCGACATCAATCACGTTTTGCAGGTTATCCCATTTACCCTGGAAGTCCGGGATCAGTGTTTCTAAAGTTGTTTCAGGGTTTAAAGCTTTTACCGCTTTAATTGTATTGGCCCAGATTATAGAGCCGCCATCTTTTAATTCATCCCTGTCTACAGAGGTAATTACAGCATGCTTGACCTTCATCAGGTGAATGGCTTCAGCAACCCTTTGCGGCTCGTCCCAATCCACAGCTTCAGGCCTGCCGGTAGCAACTGCGCAGAAACCGCAGCTACGGGTACAGATATTGCCTAAGATCATGAATGTGGCGGTACCTTCACCCCAGCATTCCCCCATATTAGGACAATTGCCGCTTTCACATATAGTATGCAGTTTATGGTTGTCTACCAATCCCCGCACATGTTTATATCCCTCACCTGTAGGTAATTTCACCCTGAGCCAGTTGGGCTTTTTAGCCTTACCATTCACATAGGTGACCTCAGTTTCTTTATTTTGTTGCGCCGCTACAGACGATATTACTGGTAACTCTATCATTATACTTGTGTATCCTATATTCTACATTAACGATTTTGCAAAGGTACAAGCTTAATTTGTAAAAGCTTTGTTTAACTATTTCTTCCAGCCTAACTCAAAGCTGACAAACGCATTAACAAAAAAGCTCTTCGACTCCTGCAGGGCCATTTGATGAATGCCGGTAAAATATACCTCTGCACCTAAACCCAATTCAAAACCTGCTACTCTTTTTTTCCTGTTGGCATAATCGAATTTAAGGCCTGTTCTCAGGTAGCCTCCGGGCGTTACTTTAAGTTCATCCCAACCTTTCCGGTAACCTAATCCACCGGTAAACTGGGTATTAGCCAGGGTATTGATCAGGTTTTCATCATTAGGGTCCAGTTTGATCTGGTCGCCTGCATTTACATTAAAATAGTAAGGTTTCAGCAAGGCCAGGGCCAGGCCGGTATTTGTATTCCAGTGAATCGAAACCGTATTAGCTTCCGGTTTACCGGCCAGCAAATAGCGATAACCAACCCCTAACTTCCCGGTATAAAAATTATTGACCTTCCCGAACTTGAACATGTCCGTAGAAAAAATACTCAGGAAGTAACTGCGGTAAGGCTGTGCGGTCACTGCAAAATCCCGGAACTCTTTGGGATGGTAGCGCTCCCCTACCTCTATCTGGAAGTAAAATACGTTATAAAAACGGTCAATTTCTGTTTTACGACCTTCATTTTTCTTGATAAGCCCATAGTTAAAATATAAGCCCCAGCCATCGGTATTGATCCTGGCGCCGACCGAATGCTCGCGGGTTAATGGTTTCGGTCCTTTTACCCTTGGCTCCGCCACCTGTGTATTCACAAGCTTAACGGAATCTGCTACTCTATTACGGTAATTCATCTTTTTAGGCTGGGCGAACGCATGGGTTGTGAAGGCCTGAACGAAAACAAAACTTAAAAAGATTTTAAAAATGAGTTTCATGAATTTAGAAAATTATCTTTGTAAATTTATAAGAAATTTACCAAAATGACCTCAAAAATAATTTATACAGGCAATTTAAGAACCGAAGCTACCCACCTGAGCTCAAATGCCGTCCTACAAACGGATGCACCGGTTGATAATCAGGGTAAAGGTGAAAACTTTTCCCCGACAGATCTTGTCGCTACTGCATTGGCCTCCTGTATGCTGACCATCATGGGAATCACTTCCAATGCTCATGGGATTAATATAATAAATACACATGCCGAAGTAACCAAAATAATGGTCGCTGATCCGAGACGAATCGGCCGTATAGAAGTAACCATTTATGTGGAAGGCCAGGAAGTATTCTCTGCCAAAGAGAAAATGATCCTGCAACATGCGGCGATGACCTGTCCTGTTTTTGAAAGCTTGCATACAGATATTCAAAAAGTAGTCACCTTCCTGTTTAACGGCGTAGAAGAAAATTAAAGGAAATAGTTTTGCACAGTATTGTAGAAAAAAGATATAGCGTTTTAAAGAAGAGACTGGATAACGAGATCATTGAACCCGCCTGGGGCTGGGGATTCAGGGTCGCGATCTCCGTGATTTTACCTACAATACTCAGCATCTATACCGGCAATCATGATTTTTTCTGGATGATCATAGCTGCCGAGACGGTATCGATCGTAGAGCTGAAAGGCTCTGCCGGCTTACGCTCCCGGCTTCTGATCGCTGCGCTATCCTTCTCTGTATTATTCACTATTATCGGCAGCCTGGTAGGACTAAGCCCTTATCTTGCAGTATTACTCTTGTTCCCGGTTGCTTTTGCCACCGGGCTGATGAAAAACCTGGGCGACTGGGGCCTGGCCCTGGCCTTAAATATTTACCTGTTTTACCTGATTGCCTCTAATCACCCTACCCTCAGCTGGCCTGAGTTAATGGAACGAACGGCTTATGTAGCGCTGGGTGGGGTTTGGGCTATGGCTGTAGGTATCTTCAGCTTTTCATTTCTGCCACAAGGCAAACCTTACCGGAGAACCATTGCACATATCTGGCTAGCAGTAGAGCAGCTAATAGCTATGGTGGCCAATAGCTGGGATACGAAAGCGAAACGCAGCTCCGTAAGAGCGATCTATTTAAAAGAGAAAGATATACGGAAAGCTATTGATGAATCTATTGCCCAGTTCAGCATCTTATATGGCAATAAGCAAAGCGGGAGTAAAACCGACCAGCAACTGAGCTATGCCCGGAGATGCGCCTCCCTGGCCAGCCTGCAGATCATCAGTGTTGCCGGACTATCCGAAAAACTATTCAAAGAGAACCTGGATCCCCTGTTTAAGGCCCAAATATTTTCCATTTTAAAAGTACTGGAACAAATGGCCAACAGGATGGGCTTCTTCTTGTACACGACAAAAGACGAGGAACTGCTCCTGCTTCAATCGCGGCAGAAACGACTTGAGCAATTCCAGGAGCAATTGAAGAAGATGCCCGATGCCACCAAGCAAAACAGCCAGGATTTATTATTACACATCAGCCGCTTTAGGAGGCTGGTTACTATTTCCATCCAGACGATTTCAGGGAACAAGGAAGGCCGTATCTATCAGCAATATTCTTTATTGCAAACCCTCAACATTTTGCATCCCAAACACCTGATCCATAACCTCAGGCAGTTTATCAATTTTGACAATCTTACCCTAAAGTATGCCTTAAGAATGGCGATTGCAGCCATGTTCAGCTACCTCATCGGTGTATTGTACCTGCCGGAACACAGCTATTGGCTGCCGCTGACAACAATCATTGTTACCCAGCCATTCTTTGGTGCAACGCTTAAGCGCGGCATAGAACGCAGTATAGGTACCGTAGCCGGCGTTGTGGCAGGCGGGCTTTTGCTGATGCTCCCTTTTGCTTTCACCATCCGGTACATCCTTATCTTCTTTGGGGCCATCCTGATGATCTATAACCTGAGAAAGAATTATGCCTGGGCCGCTTTTTTCATCAGTTTATTCCTCATAGGGCTGATGTCTACCGGGGATGAGGTAGCCAGCTCATTGATCATAGAACGTATTGTCGCCACGATTATTGGGGGAGCTATTTCCATTATTTCCGGGTTTATCTTATTTCCGGCCTGGGATAAAAAATTATTACCGAAGTACCTGACCCAAGCCATAGCTGCAAACTATAAGTATTTCATTCACCTCTTTTATGACTTAAAAGAGCAACCGGACAGCCAGACCTGGGTTCAATATAAAATTGCCGCGGAGTCCAGTAACAGTAATGCTTACGACTCCCTTAACCGTTATCTTACGGAACCGAAGTATAGGGAGAAAAACCTGGTACCGGCCTATTTCACGGCGATTACCTATAATATAAGAATTACCCGGGAATTGAATTTCTACCAGGATGATAAGGAAGCGGAGGATACGCAAAAGCGTGTGGAAAGCAGGCACGAAGATTCCGTTATTCCCATGCTGACCAATATTCATTATTTTTTCCAGCAGTCGATTACGCTCCTTGAGCAAAGGTATGAACTGGATATGGGTATTAACTGGGCCGATGAAAAAACAATAAAAAGCACGTTAGAGCCTTCAGAACATCAATGGCAATGTGTAGAAAGGCTCTACCTGGAGCTCAAAGCGCTCAATTCAGGCTTGATACATTGATTCCTTCAAAAGAAGGATGCGTGCTGATCAGACATCCAGCTCTTTCAAAGCTTTTTGATTATTTTCAATCAATTGCATCAAACGCTTGCGATCACTGTCGGTAAGCATTACAGATTCATCTGCCAATAACGCTTTCAGTTCCTCCAGTTCTTTTTCTTTACTGCCGAACCATTTTTTCAAGGTAGCATTTACCGCACCGGCCGCACCGGCAACGGTGGCCCTGCTCCTGCGCCCTTGGGCGGGTGCAAAAAACACCCCGATTAATACGCCTAAAGATAAACCTGCTGTGAATTTTGTGAGTTTCATATAAGTACCTTAGTTTTTGTAAATATACAGCAAAAGGATGTTTGTAGATTCTAAACAAATCATAAAAGGAATTCAGCCAACAGGCACAGGCAGCATTTAAGATGATTTTACAAGTATTTTATTTAGGTTTGCACTACTGTTTAAAACGAAAGTAATAATGACAAACACAACTATAAGCCAGGTAAAAGAAAGGCTGGACAAAGGTGAAGCCCTTCATATTATTGATGTAAGAGAAGCCAACGAGTATGCCGAAGATAATATCGGCGCGACTTTGCTCCCTTTAAGTACCTTAAGAAATTTTGATGCCGAGGCTATCGAAGATTTTAAAGACCAGGAATTGATTATTCACTGCAGAAGTGGCAAGAGAAGTATCGAAGCCTGCCTGTTGCTGGAGCAAATGGGCTTTACCAACGTGGTGAATCTTGAAGGTGGTATCATGGAATGGCGGCAACAATTAGGGGAAAGAAATTATAGATAGATTTTTAGATAGATAATGCAGTACCTGGAACCATTTTACCATTGGCGGCACCTTTACATGGCCGAAGAAGACCCGGCCTCACCGTTTTATGGAAAAATATACAGCGAGTTTGAATTCAGTGATACAATCTATAATTACTACATTCACCCGCAATGGGACAATTTCGATTCCCCTACGCTCTACCTGAAAATCCTTTTCCTGGATTATGAGGAAGGGTTCACGATCATTGAGTTCCTGGGAGAATGGAATGATGCGATCGGCAATGATATCATGCAATTAAAGCGCAACATCATTGATGAGATGATCCGGAATGGCATCAGTAAGTTTATTCTTATTGTAGAAAATGTACTAAATTTTCACAGCAGTGATGATAGTTACTACGAAGAATGGAATGAAGATATTGCGGATGAAGATGGCTGGATCGTAATGCTGAACCTGCCGGAGCATTTGAAGCAGGAGGTAAAATCAGCGGGGATCAATCATTATATTTTCCAGCAGGAATATGAGGAGTGGCGCACGCATTTGCCGGCCATAGTTTTTCAGAAAGTAGAAGACCAGTTATTAAAAAGGATCGGCTAGACGGCTTATCTCTTAATTGACGAGACAATGAATGTATCAGTTTTTATTCCTTGCTTTATAGACCAGCTTTACCCGCAGACGGGTATGAATATGGTCAAGGTACTGGAACGCCTGGGTTGTAATGTAGATTACCCTAAAGGGCAAACCTGTTGCGGGCAACCTGCCTGTAATGCCGGATTCCAGGACGAAGCACGGGATATAGCCAAAAAATTTTGCAGCGACTTCGGGCATAACGATCACTATATTGTTGCGCCCTCGGGCTCTTGTGTCGGTTATATTGTCAACCAGTATAACCGCTTACTGAAACATTCCAGCGCTTACACCCAGTTTAAAAATATCAAAGGACGGATATTCGAGTTCAGTGATTTCCTGGTGAATAAAATGGGGGTATCCAAAATGAACGCAAGCCTCAATGTCAAAGCCAGCTATCATGACGGCTGTGGCTCTCTAAGAGAGTGTGGCATCAAACAGGCACCCCGGCAATTGCTGGAGCATGTGAACGGGCTGGAGCTCCTCGAAATGAAAGAATGTGAAACCTGCTGTGGATTTGGCGGAACTTTTGCGGTAAAATATGAGCCGATCTCCATAGGGATGGCTAAAAATAAAGTAGACAGTGCAGAAGCAACCGGCGCGCAGATGATCATCTCATCAGACATGTCCTGCCTGATGCATATCGACGCCTATATCAAAAAGCAAAACAAAACCATGAAAACCATGCACATCGCGGATGTGCTGGCTTCCGGCTGGTAATGTGTACACAAACCTGATTAAAGATGAAATTTTTAAGTTCTGTATTAATAGCGGGTATAACCCTGATGGCAAGCAGCCAGGTCAATGCCCAGGACCATCAGCATGCGCCCAAAGACAGCCTTTCGGCCAAGGTGCGTAAGATATTTTACGGCATGCAGTTTCAAGATGTATTCCACAATAATGCCCTGGTCGACATTAATAGCATGCCTGCCGACACCCCGGTGTTGATCATGTATTACAGCACGGAATGTGGTCATTGCCGGCTGGATGCGCAAAAGCTGCCGGAGTTGGTACCGCAATATGAAATACCGTTCTGGATGGCCTCTTCGCACGAACCGGCTTTGCTCCATAAGTTCGCTGATGAATTTAAACTGCGCAATGTGCCTCACTTAAGCTTCCTGTATGATTTTTCAAAAGGCATGCACAACTGGTTCGAGTTTCAATATGTACCGTTTATTGTACTGGTAGATAAAAAAGGTAATTTCATTAAAGAGTTTGATAAACTACCGAGCCCGGAATTATTGAAAGATGTGATCCGTACCAATGAGTACCTGGAAATGTTTCATAAATAAGGTAGCAGGTTATTAATGCATTAAAGCGCTAAAAGGGTAACCAAATTTATCCTCCTGAGTTTATCGAAGGATACACAAATTTGATACTTAATTCTTGCTGTACTGAGCCTGCCGAAGTATCGACGAAGCTCAATGTGACAAGAATTTGTCCTCCTGAGTTTATATCGAAGGATAGACAAATTTGGTAATCAATTCTTGCCGCACTGAGCCTGCCGAGGTATAGACAAGCTCAATGTGACAAGAGTTTTAGTTTTTCAGACCACACCTTATTGTTTTAACCAGTTTACCTTAAAAAAAGGAGCGATACAATTTTGTATCGCTCCTTTTGCTTTGACCACTTTCCCTAAAAGAAAAAAGCCATTCTAAAGAATTAGAACGGCTAAACTATAAAGGGTATATATGAAAAACTTTTTTATCGGCCTCCACCGGCACCACCCATCTGGTTATTCTCAGATTGTTTCAGGTCATCGTTTTTAATGGCTTTTTCCTGGGCGAATTGCATTTTACCGAAGCTCCAGTTAAAGCTCAGACGTACTCCTCTTCCTACATACACAGTATTCAAGTCCTGAGTAGCGTTGGTATAATTGAGCCTTGTAGGTATTTTCATTCTTGGGGTCAGGATATTTTCTGCCGCAATCCCGATCTGGCCACGGCCTTTCAGAATATTTACCTGTGCCCCCAGGAAGTAATAGTACCAGCCTCCTTGTAGGCCCTGCAGCATAATCTGATTACCGCTATACATCCCGAAACCATTAATGCTCCATTTCGAATTCAACTGGTAATTGGCATATATGTTACCACTATATTCCCAACCTGTATTTTTCAAATTCAGGGTTGGTGTATTGCTTTCCAATTGTTTGTAATAGAGATTACCATTCAGGTTCAGCATTAATTTTTTGAATAAGGTAGTGCTACCAAACAGGTCCAGTCCCGTAGCATTTACTTTAGCGATATTGCCGAATGTAGTCATACTCACACCGTTAGCATTATTCACCGTAGTCATTTGCTCAATACCGTTCCCTGTGATGCGATGAAAAAGACTTGCATTAATACTGGACCGGCCGATATAAGTACTGTAGCCTAACTCAATATTATGGGTTCTTTCCGGGTCCAGGTTGATATTACCCTGTTTAAGATTCAGCGAGTCACTGCGATCGATATATGGGTTTACAAAGTCAATCGATGGCCTGTTGATCCTTTTATTGTAGGATAGTTTCAATTTATTGAAGCTGCCCAAATCATACATGAACACCAGGTTCGGCAGGAAATTGTGATAAACAGGCAAAGTAAAGTCACCACCGGTGTTATTCAAATGACTTTCACCGCCAATATGTGTTATCTCGTAGCGGGCACCTGCCACCATGCTTAATTTCTCGGTAAGCGGAGAAGTAAATTGTCCGTATGCGGCACCCACAAGTTGATTGTAGATCAGAGATCCGGAACGACTGGTATCCACGATATAATCGGCAACCTGGCCCGTGCGCCAGTTACGCAGCGTAAAATCACTGGCAATATCCCTGTTGATCGCTTTCAGACCAAATTCCAACTTCTGGCCTTTTTTCTTTAAGGGCTCTGTATAATCCGCCTGGAAAGTCAGTTCATTATTCTTTCTTTTATTGTCATTGATCTCTCGGTAATCCGTTATATTAGCACTATTCAAACTTGAAGTAGTATAGCCGGCATCCATATCATTAATCGCATAGGCACCTAATAATTCCAGCGATCTACCTGGTTTTGATTTTGATTTAGCTGAATAAGCGGCATTAATTCCATAGGTATTACGCGGATTCCGTTGGTCGGTAGTCCGGTTAAAATCAGCGTTTGAGGTAGCTCCCTGGTAGTTAGATTTCAGATTCATATCCTGGTTCCATTCGCCCGGGTTATAGTTCACACTGGCCTGGAAGGATTGCAGGGAATCGATCTGGTAGTCCATACCGACCTTAGCCCAGCCGAAGTTACCGTAGCCCTTCATATTCTGGCTGGAATTCAACGTTCCTGCTACGTTGCCAAGGCTATCCAGGTCCTGGCGCGTGCCTTCCGTCTCCAAAACCATAGACCAGCGGCTTACACCGAAGCTGGTATTCAGGCCGAATTTACCTTTTCTATAGTTCAAGTTGGCACCGATATGTCCGTTCAATAAATTCTGGTCAAAGTTATAACTAGGACCTGCGAATACAGTACCGCTAAAACCACCGATCATTTTTTTCTTGGTAATGATATTGATCACACCCGAAGCGCCTTCGCCATCATATTTGGCACCCGGGCTGGTCAGTACTTCAATGCTCTTGATATTATCCGCCGGAATTTGGCGGAGCACATCTTTTACCGAAGAAGCCATTAATTCCGAAGGCTTGCCATCAATCAGTACTTTTATGTTACTGTTACCACGCAGTTTTACATTGCCTTCCATATCTACGGTTACCATAGGTACTTTACGCAATACATCTGTAGCAGAACTACCCTGTGCCGATTTATCATTTTCTACATTGTAGTTGATCCCGTCCGGTCTTTGCTCAATCACTTTTTTAAAGTCGGTCACGACCACTTCTTTCAGCTGGGAACCATCAGCAACCATAACTACATCGCCCAGGTTTTTAGTCCCTTCAGCAATCGTAACGTCTTGCTCATAGTTTTGAAATCCTACGTAGTAGACCACCATTTTATAAGCTCCGGCGGGTACATTTTCAATAGAAAAATTCCCGTTTTGTTCAGTATAGTTAAAATATTCTTTGCCTCCACTTTCTTTGGCTACCAGTACCACATTCGCCAGGTCCAGGCCTTTACCATCTACCTTATCCAGGATTCTTCCGGATACTGTATAACTTGCTACCTCTGCTGAAGTAGTGGATTGCGGCAGGCCAGGTTCAACCTGGGCTATCGCCGGGCTTAGTGCGGTTAGCCCTAAAAAGCTTAAAGTAAGTGGAAGTGTTCTCATTATTGTCAAGTTTTATGGTACAAAAATAGAAAGTTACGTTCTGAATTTTGTACCCCTAAAAGGGGGATTTTTAATTGTTTAGGCAAAGATAGGCCTGCGCTTAGAAGCTGCACAATAGCCTTTCGGTGAGTACCATTGACTGCTCGGTAAATAAAAAGGGCTGCTTCGGTCGAAGCAGCCCTTTAGGTTCATTTATAAACGCTATTGCTTATTTCACTACAGCTTTAACCGTACCGAATCCGTTTGCACTGATCACGCGGATCACATACATACCGGCATTCAGGTTCAAACCTGTAAAGCTTAAACGGTTAGCACCAGATTGGATATTAGCTTTTTGAGTAGCTACTTTACGACCTAATAAATCGAACAATTGTAATTCGATATTGTCATTAGCTTTTGCTTCAACATTCAGGTTGATTTGGTTAGTAGTTGCTTCACCTAAAACCTGAACACCTAAAGTAGCACCATTTATAGTTTTGATACCAGTAGGGTTTTCAACTTTGATATCATCATAAGTTAACTCGTAAGTACCTGTAGTACCACACTCGTAAGTAAATGCAAGATAGAATGGAGTAGCTTTATAAGCAGTAAGATTGATACCTGTTACCTGGCTCCATGTATTGTCACCTGTAGGTGCATTGTTTAAAGCAGGAACGGTTAAAGTAGTCCATGTAGCTGTAGTTGGGTCAGTACCGAAAACGAAATCAGTAGATACTTTGATCGTTCTTGTTGCAGTACCATCAAATCTTTTCTTTTGCCAGAAGCTCAAAGTAGGGTTGCTCATTGCAGAGAAATCTAAAGGAGCGTTAGTGATCAACCAATCATTATTAGCTTCAGAAACACCGGCGCCAGAACCACCATTAATGTAAACACCAGTAGTATCGGTACCACCAGTTACTTTTCTACCAAAACGGGAACAACCCCAGAATTTAGCACCAGTTTCGCTGAATTGAGTGAATACACCGGAACCCTGGTTAGCCTGACAAGTCGCAAATGTTTCGTTTAAAGAAGTCATTGGCGTTGGAGGCGGAGGAGTTGTGGTATCTACAGTAGAGAACATCCATGTAGTAGCATTGTAAATACCCAGGCTTCTCATAGTACCTGCTACATTAGTAGCAACAGTAGAATCATATTCAACATGATAATCGCTGTTATTTTCTAAAGTAATACCCGTTACAATTACTGAATCCTGCACGAAAGTAACCGCAGCAGAAGGAACCGTAAATGTTTGGGTAGCACCACCGGTTTTAACCAGTTTAATGTTACCGGTACCGGCAGCAACTGTAGAATCAAATTTCATTGCCAACCTGTTTGTAGTTAAAGCAACATTTGTAGCACCTTGTGCTGGGGCTGTACTTTGTAATAAAATGTGTGTAGTTACCGGGGCTGAACCTGTTGTAAAAGTCACATTTAAATCATCAACAGCCAGACCATCATTTGCATCAGCAACTTTTAAGTCGATCCATTTTAAAATAATAGAACCACCTACAGGGATGTTAACTGCGATAGTACCTGTTTTTATAGCGTTGTTAGCAGCAGCATTACCATCAAGTGTAGTTACGCCCCCTGTAGTTCCATCTGCAATAGAAACAAAAGTCAGCGCAGCATTTGAAGTCCAGTTTGCAGGAATAGTATCTGCAACACTAGTGGCAACAGTACTATACACAAAAGAAAGTGTATCACGACCAGCGACTAAAGCATCTCTCCATTGTTCTCCTTTATAGGTAATATTCAAGCCTGTAATCACAGCACCGGTATTATTCACAAATTTCACACCAAAACTTGTACTTAAATTACCAGACGCTACTCCACCTAATGCCCTTTCTGTAGAAGAGGCTGCCCCAAAGCTGTAAGTATCACCAGCATTAGAAGAACCAGTACCAGCTCTATATTGGTTATTAGCATTAGCTCTGGATTCGTGAATTGCCCAACCATTTGGTAAGGTAGTGTAATTGAAGGCAGAGCCATTTTCCAGGGTGTTGAAATCCTGTGTGTAATTCAGCGAACCTGGTGTAACGCTCACTTGTGCATTCGACTTAAGGGTCAAACCTGCTAACAACATCGTCCCGATTGCTGCAGCACATACTTGTGTAATGTTTGTTTTCATAATTAAAATCAGAGTTTTTCCAATATCAGGGGCAAAGTTAGCAAATGAATCTGATTTTAATTGATTTAAGATATTGATAATAAAAGAATAACAAATATCATAGGTGTATGTTAAAAAATATCCGGCAACCTGTAGATTGCCGGATATTTTAATTACCGTTCGTGGATATTATGGAGTAAGTTTTTATATTTTTTTATTGAATTTCCACTGACACCAACAAATATTGTGTAGTGGTAAGTGGCATTGAATTTTTAAAAACCTGGCATCTGCTATTGGGGCCGAAGAGGAATCCTTATGGTATCATTAATTATCGCAGTACCGTCACATAAGATATAATCTGAAGGAAGAATGATTAAGCTTGCTTCCGTGTTTTCTTCATTTTTATTAGGCGTTGTATAAATATGAATATTTAATTGAGGAAACGCTTTAGTATTTATTTGGTCTTTTAAAACAGCCTTACCCTTACCATCCGTAAATTCAATTTGGGTGATATTTCTTACTTCTGATATAATGCTCAGATGTTGTGGTGTAATTATGAAACCACTCCCTGTAAATTGTTGCTTTATCGTGACTATAGATGAAAAATAGCTTCCACTCACTTTAATCTCGCCACACGGCCTTTCTATACTGTAAATTTTGCCGCCGCCAATGCCAACCTGCATTGCTCTATCACAACTTACTAGTATCAAGATCAAAAATAAAAACATCCCGGCTTTAAACATCCTCATGTTGATCAATTAGAAAAGCTTTTATTTTAGTAAAATTTATCAGTATGACTCATGCCTGGCATTGCTCCTACTGCTGTCCGTCCAGGTAGCCCTGCAGCAATATCCGGGCGCTCATTTCATCAATCAGCGCTTTATTTTGCCGGTCTTTTTTCTTAAGACCGCTATCGATCATGGCCTGGAAAGCCATCTTGGAAGTATAACGCTCATCCCAAAGCAGGACTTGCTTATCGGAAAAAAGTTTTTGTAATTGCACCTGCACTTTTTCTACTTTCTCCGTAATATCTGTAGCCGTGCCATCCAGGTTCTTAGGATACCCCAGTAGTATCGTATCTACCTCATGCTCCAGGAAAACCTGTTTCAGTTCCCAGACCAGCTTTTCGGTGTCCACAGTTTTTATGCCTGTAGCCAGCATGCGCAAAGGATCACTGATCGCTAAACCGGTTCGCTTCTTGCCATAATCTATCGCTATAATCCTTTTCATTATCTGAATTTAAATGCAAATGTTACACCGGGCACAATACCATATGGTGTAGGCATACCTGTAGGGCGCACCTGCATACTGATATCATCTGAAACATCAAACCCCTTAAGGTGAGCAGCGGCATTTGCCTCAATTACCTGCAGGCCATAACCCGCCACGGAAAGTAAAACCGTCATGTCTAGGAAACGTTTATAATAATCCCGGTCGTTCTGTACATCCGTAATACTGAAGTTTTCGTATTTAGGAAGCAGAAAAGTCCCTTTATCCAGCCGGTAGGCATACTCCCTCCGGGCATCATTATATTTTGTGGAATTATCAATATAAAAATAAATCCCGACCCCTAAAAGCCCGTAAATAATGGGCAGTTTAATATATAGCTGATCGCGGTTATTGATCTGGCCCAAGCCCGGGAAAATAAGTGAATAAAATGCCGAACGTTTCGGGATCACAACAGAGTCCCGCCAGGCAAAAATACCTTTTCGCTGCTCCTGTGGCACTACTATAATATGACTGCTGCTGTCAAACTCCACAGGCTTTGCCACACTCAGTGTATCTTTCTTTACTGTAGGTGCATCTGCCGCTAAGTCATTATTGATCTTATCCCGGAAAGAAGGCTTTGCCTTATTCTCCTGTAAAGAGTCCTGTGCAAAACAGCTTAAGCTGCTTAATAGTAAAACAAAAAAAGTGAATAATTTAAAACCACGCATAGTCCACCCTGCTTATCTGTCAAAATTGTATGGTTTGGTATCCGGGTTTTTCTGCCGCTCCTGCCATAATTTAAAATCCTTAACCGTATCCTTAATATAGGAATAGTACTGGTATTCGTTCATTCCTCTTATCAGCTCATATGGTGGCCGGTATCTTTTTTTATACTGTTCCAGGCTTTCCTCATCCAGGCCGGAGAGCTGCACGATAAGGCGGTCATTAAACACATAATCCACAAATTTATCCTTTTCCCAGATCTCGTAATTTTTCTGGAAGGCCCAGATCATACGGTTGCGTTTACTCATCGCGTCAAAAGGATGCTGGATGATATCCAGGCCGGTGAGTTTATAATGATCCAGGGCCTGCTGGTATAATTCGTGGCGCTTGATGCTATCAATTTTGGCCCCCATAAAATAATCACGGGCTGCCAGCTGGTTTTCGATCAGGGTCTGGGCTTCTTTGAGCTGGATTTTATAAAAAGGCAGGTTTTGCTCTGATTTGATACGTACCCTGGCTACATCATAACCCGCAATCCGGAATTCTACGAGCTCACCCTTAGCGACCTCCAGTTCAAAACTGCCCTTTTCGTCTGTATGTACCTCCTGGCTGCTATGCACATTGGTAATGCTCACGCCCGACAAAGGAAGTTCTGTAAGCAGGTCGATGACAACACCTCTTATAGGTGCAGCAAAAGCATGCAGGTGCAACAGGAGCAAAAGTCCTGAAACAAAAAACATCTTTTGCAAAAAAGAAAATGGTCTGTTTATAGCAGTAAAAACGTTCAATCGCGAAAATTTATCGAACAAAAATAGTAAAATATAGGGACAAGGATCAATAAAAAACCTCATTACACTTCGCATTAAACGGGTATAATGAGGTTTTTGGTATGTTGATTACACTACTACTTAACCATACTGGTCAATACAGAAGTATTAATCTTTAAAGGATATTTCTGTTTCAACTTAGCTTCCCATTGTTTTTCCAGTTCTTTCTGGTATTCGTCTACGACCTGGTCTCTTGCTTCAGCAAAGGTCTTTTTCACCGGGGTGTTATAGACCTCATCGGCTAATATAACGACTTCACCCTGGTTCGCATCCGGGTAAATACCCAGTGGCTTTTGTGCTACGATCAGCTTTTTATCCACCTTGGCCACATGTTCAAAATCGAAACGACCGGTTTGCTGGTATACTTTTTCATCGCTTGAAGGCGTTTGCATTTTAGCCAATGCATCCTCTACAGTTGCACCGGCCTGTAAGGCATCCAGGATTTGTTGTAAAGCCACATGATTTTTGCTTTGGAAAACTACTCCGGTAAAGCCCGGGTTCCAGGTATACTTATTAGCGTTTTTCTCATAATAAGTCTTCAAACCTAAGGTATCTTTATTCGCTTTTGACCAGATGTTCTTGTCCATCATATCGAAGATAAGTACGCCATTACGGTATTCCCCGGCAAGCTTTTTAAATTCCGGACTGTTTTTTTCCAGGTTTTTCATCTGCGCGTCCAGGATCTGTTTTTCACTATATATGCGGTACAGTTCACGGAAAGCATCTTCTTTGCGACCATTCAGCCGGCCCTGTGTCAGTGTCTTTACATAAGACAGGAAATCCTGCTGGCTATACTTTTGGGTGCCGACCTCGAACATAACTGCTTTCAATTGCGGGTAATCGCCCAGTTTTTTATCTTTCCCGAAATCGCCCTGATCTACTGTTTCAATCAATTGACTCAATGCCGTGTTATGCTCTTTAAAGCCGACATCTTTCTTGGCTACAGCGATATTCTGCGCTTTAAGCACCTCAGCTCTTGACTGCTCCACTTTAGTCTGCAATGCCGGTTTTTGAGCTTCAAAAGATTCCAGATCCTTTTTGGCAACCAGTTTAAAAAGGTGTACACCGAAATTTGTAACCAGAGGTTCTGAAATATCACCTGTTTTTTTCAGGGTAAGCACTGCCTGCTCCACCAGTTCGTCTGTAGAGCCGGAAGTAATGGGTGCTATAATCCCTCCCTTATCTTTACTGAACTCATCGTCTGAATATTGTTTCACCAGGCTTTCAAAAGCAGTACCGGATTGAGCCTCCTGCTTAATTTTTTTAGCCAGTTCTATTTTCTGCAATAATTCACTATTATCCTTACCGTCTGTGGCCAATAAGATCTGGGCTACTTCCAGTGTACCTATAGAAGGACGCTCAGCAACCACCTTCAGTAAGTGATACCCATAAGGAGATTTAAACGGTTTGGATAAGGTACCTACCGGAGTAGTATAAGCTACATTTTCAAAATCATAAGGCGTCTGGAATGCATTAATATAGCCCAGGCTGCCCCCGTGTACCGCAGTACCTTTATCAGAAGAGTATTGTTTTGCCGCATCTTCAAACGTGATTTTACCGGAGTTGATTGCGACTGCCAGTGAGTCCAGCTTTTTACTGTTTGCATTATCCGATACATCTCCGTAACCATTGAACATAATATGAGCTACTTTACGTTCCAGTTTTTTCCGATCATAGGCTTCTTTCACCAACTTATCCAGGATAGATTTATCGGCAATATAGTTTTTGGCCAGCTGTGCGCGGTACATATCAATATCGGAACGCATCTCAGGAACGGTATCCAATTGAAGTGCGTCGGCCTCCATTACCTTCATCTTATATAAAGCATAGAGATTGGCAAAATTCTCTAAAGAAGTTTTATCATATTTCAGATCCTGGCTGTTGTTTTTCTGATACCAGCTCAGAAATTCCGCTTTACTCACCGCTTCCTTTCCTACCGTAAACACGGTTTGCGCGGAACCCGAACCAATACTTAAACCCAGGCTCAGGCTTAAAGCCAAAAGATATTTCGTTTGCATCATGATAGTTTATGATCTATTTTTTCAAAATAAAGATGCTAAGTTATAAAAATACTGCTTTAACTGAAAAGAAAAATAATCGTTAAGAATATCCCTTATAATTTATTAATACTCCTTACAGTACATTTGCCTTAAGAAGAAATATGGAAAAGAAGCATAAAAACATACTGATCATAGCCGCGACGACACTGGAAATAAATCCCCTGATCGGGCACCTGCAGGAAGCATATGCCCGGCTTAGCGAACAGGAACTATTGTTTGAGGGCAAAGGCTTAAAGATCAGGGTCGAGATATGTGGTATTGGCTTAATGGCAACTGCTTTTAACCTGGGAAGGGTATTAAATACCGGCACCTTTGACTATGTGATCCAGCTGGGTATTGCAGGCGCCTACCCTAACCCACAAATTGATCTTGGTGCCATCGTGTATGTACAGGCAGAACGTATCGGTGACCTGGGCGCCAGCACAAAAGAAGGCAACTTTTTACCCTTAGTCCAAATAGGCCTGGAAGAAGCCAGTGCTGGCACCCTACCCGGCCATCCGCCGGCTGGTTTGTCCGGATTTTTACAACAATTCCTGCCGGCAGAAGGTATCAGCGTCAATCATATTTCCGGTGACCCTGCAGGACGTAACCACTTCGCTATAGCCTCCGAAACTATTGTTGTGGAAAGCATGGAAGGTGCCGCGTTACATTATGTTTGCTCAGCTCTGGAAGTTCCGTTTGTGCAGATCAGGAGTATTTCCAACTGGGTAGAGCCCCGGGACAAGAGTCGCTGGCAAATGGGCCTTGCCCTGCAAAATCTTAACAAAACTGCTATAGCGCTACTCCAACATTTATAGCCGCATCTTAGTATCTTTGATCGACTCAAAAAATCTAAACGATGGATCAATTAATAACCGTAGGCACCTATTCTGATTATTTTACAGCCAATACCATGTTGCAGGTCTTACAGGAATCGGGTATCCAGGCCCGCCTGTTGAATGAAAACTCCGGCACCATGCTGCCTTCAATGGCAGTTGGTGGGATCAAACTACAGGTACTACAGTCGGATGAAATAACGGCGCGGGAAATCATCAGCCGCCTGGAAGCCGAGGCAGATGAAGCCCGGAACACGGACGCTTTTTGAAACGAAGACAAATCGGCTTTCGACCCTAACAACAGAATTTGTATTTATTGCGGCAGCAGTAACACCAGTATTACGGACGCCAGCCGGAAAACATTCTTCGGCAAAACACTTTATCAGAAATTTCCGAAACTTTTTGATAGAGAAACCTGGCATTGCTTTCACTGTGGCAAAGATTTCTAGCGGAATAATAGGTTTTCGATAAAACCTGCAAGATGAATACCGGAGCTCCGGAGTATAAAGCCATTTATTATAGCAAAGCTTCCCTTAACTTTGCAGGTAACAGATGATCACGAACGACAGCATACAGAAAGTACTCACGCACGCAGACATTGTAGAGGTAATCGGCCATTTCATGCAGCTGAAAAAGCGCGGCTCCAATTACATCGGCAACTGTCCTTTTCATAATGAGAAAACCCCTTCCTTTAATGTTAACCCGGCTAAAAACATCTTCAAATGTTTTGGTTGCGGCAAAGGAGGCGATTCCGTTACTTTCTTAGAAGAGCATGAGAAATTTTCTTTTGTAGAAGCGATTCGCTGGCTGGGTGATTTCTACAAGATCGAATTGGAAGAATCGGCTCCATCAGAAGCTTATGTCGCTCATCAGCAGGTGGAAGAAAGCCTCAGGATCATTAACGATTTTGCTACGCAATATTTCAAAAACAATCTATTACATACCGAAGAAGGACAAAATATCGGCCTGAGCTATTTCCGGGAAAGAGGATTCAGCAATGCAACTATTGAGAAATTCATGCTGGGCTATAGCCTGGAACAATGGGATGCTTTTCTGGTCTCCGCATTGGCCAAGGGTTTTGACAAAAACCTGTTAGAAAAAGCAGGTTTGATCAAAGTAAGGCCCGACCGGGTTTATGACAGTTACCGGGGCCGGGTGATCTTTCCTATTTTCAGTAATACCGGTAAAATACTGGGCTTTGGTGCCCGGATCTTAAAAAAGACGGAGAAAGCCCCGAAATATGTAAACAGTCCCGAGAACGAACTCTATGTAAAGAACAGGGTGCTTTATGGTCTGTACCAATCCCGGAAGGCCATCAATGACAAACAGGAATGCTTCCTGGTAGAGGGGTATACTGATGTAATTTCTTTACACCAGGCGGGTATTGAAAACGTGGTTTCCTCGAGCGGTACCTCCCTCACCACCGGTCAGCTGAAGCAAATAGGCAACCTGACCAAAAACCTGACCATCCTTTATGATGGGGATGCGGCCGGTATCAAAGCAGCCTTAAGGGGGCTGGACATGGCGATCGAAGAAAATTTCATCGTCAAGCTCGTTTTATTACCGGAAGGAGAAGACCCGGACAGCTTTGTGCAAAAGAACGGCAGTGCAGCATTTGAAAATTACGTGGCCGGCAATAAAGTGGACATTATCGACTTTATGATGGAACAGGGCCTTAAAGAAGCCCAGAACGATCCGTTTAAAAAGTCAGCTGTGGCCAATGAAATCGCGGCTACTGTAGCCAAAATTGACAAAGGAAAAAATCTTGGTTTGCATCTTCACTATATCAAAGAGGCATCCACAAAACTGAATATTGATGAGGAAGCATTTGTAGGCATTGTCAATAACTTCATCCGCGAGCGTTTAAAAAAGCCGGCCAAAGAAGAACAAGCTCCTGTATATACACCGCAAACCTTTGATGAACCGATTCTGGACGAATACGGCCAGATCGTCAGCATGCCGGAAGAAGCCTCTTTAAATCTTTACAAAAAAGAGCATAAGGAGGAATGGCAACTCATCAAAATGCTGATCGAGCACGGCGATAAAATGCACGAAGCGGGCAAAACCGTAGCCAGCCATTTTTTCGAAGAAATCGATATCAGTATTTTCGAGGAGCCTATGGCCCATGATATCGCAATGATCTATTATAAATACTGGCAGGACAATAAAGCATTTCCCCCCTTGAGTTTTTTTACCAATTATGCGATGAAATCAATCAAGGAAAAAGTGATCGACCTAATCCAGGTAGAGTTTACCCCGAGCGAAAACTGGCAGTTAAAGTATAATATAGAGATCCCGGACACGGAAGCCAATTACCTGGACGACGTGATCAGTTCTTTTGCCTATTTTAAATTGAAATTACTGAGGAAATATATTGCGGAAAACCTGGAGGAACTGAAACTCTGTAAAGATTCAGCAAAAGTAGAGCAGCTGGTAAAGACCAATTTATTATTGAAACAGCAGGAAAAACAATTAATGGCCGTTGTGATTGTGAAGTAAGAAGTAAGAAGTAAGAAGTAAGAAGTAAGAAATAAAAGGTAAAAGGTGAAAAGTTAGAAGTGAAAAATAAGAAGTGAAAAGTGAAAGGTGAAAAGTTAGAAGTATTAAAAAGTAGCTTCCAGGTAGTAAAATAAAGCTTTCAATTCAGCATCTGACAGTTTAAAGCTATGCCTGTAAATGTGTTCGCCCCATTTTTCATTCAATTCAAGCGTATAAGGATCTCCTACCCTCATTAAACTATCCTGGTTGCGAATGAACTTCTGTAATGCTGAAAAATCGCCCTGTGCCGAACGAACTTTATCCGCCAGCATATGATCGCTTTTCATATCAGCATGACAATGCAGACAATATCTTAAATATAAAACCTTTCCGATCTCCGGAGTTGTCCGTGGATCGGAAAGGTCTAAACGATCTGTATCATCTTTTCCAGGAGGATTACCGCAGGCCAAAAGACCATAGACAAAACCGGAAAATAAGATCGCCTTGCGCATCGTTTATTGATTAAGCTTTTTGCACTGTATTTAAGGCACCCAGTAAGGTGAAGATCCAACCCAGGATCATAAAAAGCCCGCCAATTGGCGTCAATATCCCGAAGCCTTTTAAGCCTACAGAACCGGCATGCTTCATCGCCACCAAAGCATAAATGGAGCCGCTAAATAATACAATCCCGATCACGAACATCCAGGTTGCTCTCACCATCCAGGCAGAGGGATTATGGGCAAACAACAGGCCGACCCCTAACAGGACGATCGCATGATACATCTGGTATTTTACGCCGGTTTCAAAAGTGTTCAGTAATTCCGGTTCTAATTTTTCTTTTAAGGCATGAGCGCCAAAAGCACCTAAAATAACGGCAATCATACCAAATAGTGTCGCAGCGACTATTGCTTGTTTGTACATGAGGGGAAAATTTTATATCGTTCAAAAAATTCCGCAAAGTTACTGATTCTAAGTGTTACTGCATCAAGACTTAAATGACTTTGTGCGTAATAAGGTTCCCGCCGCTGCAGCAATTCCTGTAAGTAAGCCAAACGGTTTTCTTCCGCAACGTTCTGGATCAAAGGCCGCACCACTTTTGCCTGCTCCAGTCTGCTTTTGATAAATTCGGGGCTGGCTTTAAGATAAATGACCAGGCCGTTTTCGAGCATGTACTGCATATTACCATGAAAACAGGGCGTACCGCCACCGGTGGAGATGACGTGCAAAGATTGATCTGTTCCTTTATCCACACATTGGCGCAGTGCGCGGGCTTCTTCATCGCGGAAATAGGTCTCTCCTTTTTCGAATAGCTCCGCGATCCGGGATTGGGTTTTGATTTCGATGAACAAGTCCAGGTCTGTGGTGATACAATCATATTTTCCCCTTAGCTTTTTGAGCCAAAATGACTTCCCTACTCCGGGCATACCTACGAGAAATACATTCATGATGCGCTGCTAAAAGGATTATGATTAAATTTGCCTGCTGCACAAAAGTAATCAAATTGATATGAAACCAAAACTATCTGTATGTATCATCTCCAATATGATCGACGAAAGGCTCTACCAGGTCATTGATAGCTTTAAGCATCCTTCTTTTGAAGTCTGTGTGGGTTTTAATGGTATAGCAGCGGGTCAAATAAATGCGTTCCAGCAGATCACAGGAGCGGTAAAGGTCTTTGACCTGCCCTGGGAGGGCTATGGAGCGACGAAGAATACCTTAGCACAAAAAGCAGCAGCGGATTGGATACTATCTATTGACAGTGACGAGATCGCTGATACAACACTCATACACAGTTTAACGCAACTTGACCTGGAATCATTTAATAAAGTGTACGCCGTCCAACGTATTCAAAAAATTGGCACTCATAAGATCCGATATGGCAGTTTTGGCGCCCCAGAATGGAAAATACGCCTATATCCCAAGGACACCGTTTCCTGGGACCTGGAAAAAGTACATGAAGATCTGCAAATACCTCCCGGCAATGATGTAATAAAGTTAGCCGGTACACTCTGGCACCTGACCGCTGAAAACCTGGCAGCAATAAAAATAAAAAACGATCATTATGCACGCCTGAGCGCTGAGAATATGCTACAGCGAGGTAAAAAGGCGGGTATTTTAAAGCCCGGCCTCTCTGCGTTTATGGCTTTTATGAAGCAGTATTTCTTTAAAAAAGGCTTATTGGATGGTAGTATAGGCTGGCAGCTTGCCTGGGAAAGTGCTAGATACACTTACCTGAAGTACCGCAATTTAAGATCAATGTAGTCCTCAGCTTTTTAAGAATGCCAGGATCTCTTCCACGAACTTCCTTTCATTAGAAAGCCTGGGCACTTTATTTTGCCCCCCTAATTTACCTTTAGACTTCAACCAGGCATTAAAAGTTCCTTTTGCAACCTTATGGGCAAGTGGCATACGTAAAGCGATATCCTTGTGACGTTTGGCTTCGTAGTCTGAATTGACCGATTGCAGCGCCGCATCCATTTCTTTTACAAATTCCTCTAAAGAAACCGGCAAATGTTCAAACTCAATGATCCATTCATGTGCGCCATTACTTTCGCCGGACATATATACCGGTGCGGCAGTATAATCGTTCACGACTGCCCCGGTAATCCGGGAAGCTTCCGCGATGGCAAAATCACTGTTATCGATAATTACTTCTTCTCCAAAAGCATTGATAAAGTGCTTGATCCGCCCGGAAACTTTAATCCGGAAAGGGTTTAATGAAGTAAACTGTATCGTATCTCCTAAATTATAACGCCACAGACCGCTGTTGGTACTGATGATCAAAGCATAATTGGTATCCAGTTCGACCTCCCGCAAGCTTAAGGTTTCCGGGAACTGCTTGCCGGCCTCTTCCATAGGCATAAACTCGAAAAAGATACCATGATTCAGGAACAAAAGCATCCCATCTTCACAATTTACGGTATCCTGGGCGGCAAAAAAGCCTTCCGAAGCATTATAAGTTTCCACATAATGCATATCATCATGCGGTATCAGTTGCCGGAACTGGTTATGATAAGGTTTAAAGCTTACGCCACCGTGAATATACAATTCCAGGTTGGGCCACACTTCCCGGATATCCTGCTTACCGGTTTTTTCCAGTATTCTCTTTAATAAAACCAGGGTCCAGGTAGGTACACCTGCTATATAGGTAATGTTCTCTGTAAGCGTAGCGTCTATGATACTCTCAATCTTTGCCTCCCACTCATCCATGAGCGCTACTTTAAGGTCAGGAGAACGCATTACCTGCCCGATAAATGGCATGTTTTGCAACATTACGGCGGAGAGATCACCATAAAAGCTTTCGGCATTCATTTGATTGATCTGGTGACTGCCGCCTATGGTGAGACATTTACCGCCAAACAGTTTAGTATCATTGTACATCCGCACATAAAGCCCTAAAACATCTTTACCCGCGCGGTAATGGGTTTCATCCAGGGTTTCTTTGCTCACCGGGATGAATTTACTTTTATCACTGGTAGTTCCGCTACTTTTGGCGAACCAGGTGATCGGGGTATTCCATAATACATTTTGCTCCCCGTCCAATATTCTTTGAATATAGGGCTTAAGATCATCGTAATCGCTCACGGGAACCGTATTTTTAAAATCACGGATGGAGCTTAAATTGTCAAAATTGTATTGTTTGCCAAATTCTGTAAACCTCGCCGAGCCTATTAAATCATTAAATACAGTTTTTTGTGTATCAATCGGGTTCAACATGAAATTATCCACCGCATTGAGGCGCATTTTCATGATTTGTTTAATAGCAGGACTTAGTATGGCCATATTGGATTGCTTGGTATATCCGACAAAAGTAACGAAATAGAATTTAAAACTAAGGATTTGCACCTGCATTGTCTCATTCGCTGTACCCGGGCATATCCTTTATAACCGGCGAATGATTTAAATAAACTATTTAAATCATATTTTGAGGTTAAAGCGCACTTAGATAAATTTGCGCTGTTTCTACCCCCAAACCATCTGAATGAAGTATAAATATCCCTATCTGATCGTCGGCCTTGCTTTGCTGATATTTTGTTGGCTATCCTTTCCCCGTTTTTTTGCAAACGGTTTTGACGGCTCGTTCAATAATCTTGGCGATGGTTTAAAAAATAATTATACGCTGCTCCGCTTCGTCACAGAGCCTATTGGTCCTAAGGGAATTTTTCATTTTAATTTTTTCCAATACCCATACGGAGACTATGTATATACGGCAGATAATACCCCATTGTATGCCCTCACAATGCGCTGGATCCACAACTATGTAACGCCGGTTGATGCCTTTATTATCCCGGGCTTCAATATCATCATGATCAGCAATATCATTATTTGCGGTTTACTTTTATATTATTTATGTGCCCGGATCCTACCCTCCAGGGCATGGGCTATAGGACTGGCTATTGTTTTACCGATCTGTTTTGAGCAATTAGTGCGGCTGCCGAGGGGGATCGGTAACTTGTCCCTCTCTTCCATTTTTGCCTTTTCCTTCATCCTCTGCTATTGGTATACCCGGTCCATCGGGTCCCTGAAAAAGTCAATGTTGCTTTTGCTACTCATGTTCCTGACCTGTATTTCTGGGTTCCTGATACACGGTTATTACCTACCGATTCTTTGTGTTGTATTCTTTACTTTCCTCGTCATATATCATATTAAAACGCTGAGTATTCCGGTAAAACCTTTGCCTTTGCTGCGCCCCTTCCTGCTTATTGCTTTGATCGGCCTTAGTTCATTCGGGCTGATGCGGGCTACGGACGGCTATTTTTCGATCCGTCAAAAATTTGCACAGGGCTATGATGCCCCGAATCAGAAGCTCGCACTTTCCTATTTATACCAATCTTTTCCTTTCAGCAGTATCAATTTTCCCGTTCGCACAAATACTTATGGTTCATTCGATGAACCTCATATGTATATGGGTCATGCATTCTGGGCATTGTTATCCCTTACAGTCCTCATCGCCCTGTTCCATACCTCTTTTCGCAGGAAACTATTCAGGGCATTATATAGTATTGCCAAAGATAAATACCTGGCCACGATGTGTGTGGTACTTTTCTTTTCGCTGGTAATTGCTATGGGCAAAACGCTTTACAATCAAGGTATCATTTTAGAACCGATACGCCTGTTTAATCTTGATTTTTCCCAGCTTTACTTTATCCATTATATCGCGATCGCGATGGTTATCCTTGCAGGGCTGGCTTTCTTGACTTTAATCTTCAGCCTTGTACAACAGGCTTTTCCTATAAGGAAACCGGTATTCAAAACGGATAAAAGAACCTTTTTAATCCTGCTATTGCTGACAGCCGTCTGGATCATTCTTATGTTTACTAACTGGATAAAGGTCGACAAGCTCGAAAACCGGCTGAGTCCTTTTTATTATATCGGCAAGTGGACCCGTATCGTAGAGCAATTCCGCTCTATCAGCCGCTTCGCCTGGCCGTTTTTACTATTCAGCCCTATTCTGCTGGTTTACCTGTACACGAATGCAGCAAAAGTTCTGAAACCTGTTTCCCGATTAAGTGTTGTGGTCATTGTGCTTGCGCTCTCTGCTACACAGATCACAGACACCGCTTTTTTACTGCGAAAAGATGCTAATTTACCCAACCTGTTTAGTTCCCGGGCGCTGGTCGCTATACCCGAAATACCGGAAAAAGAAAAGTACGCAGCTATATTGCCTATCCCGCTTTTTATGGTAGGCTCTGAAGATTATAATGTTACGATCGACGATCACGATAACTTCAGCAGGTGGCTTTACCAGCTCTGCTACAAAAATGAGATGTCAATGATGGCGGTAAAACTGAGCCGTACACCGGTTGCTTTTTCCAACCAGATGATGGATGTACTGTTGGAACAGAAAATCAGGGACCCATTATTGGACGATCTGCCTTCTAAACCAATCCTGGTGGCTGTATCCAGACAACTGATGTACCGGGACTCAATTGATGTAGTAGAGCAGGTCCGGAATAACGACATCAGGCCTAAAGCAACAGCAGCTAATAATGCCCAGTTTGACTTTATTAAGAATAAAGCCCTGCGCTACCTCTACACCAAACACGATGTTGACTTTTATGAATGGCAGGTCAAATAGTTTTTTATTGCTTTAAATAGCGGGCTACCGCATTCGCTACATTTTCGCCGTCCATTGCGGCAGAAATAATACCGCCGGCATACCCGGCTCCTTCGGCACAGGGGAACAGGCCTTTGATCTGTGTGTGCTGTAGTGTTTCATTATCCCGGGGAATACGCACCGGGCTTGAGGTTCTGGACTCTGTAGCTAATACAATAGCATCCCTGGTGTAATAACCGGGCATCTTTTTACCGAAAGTAACAAATGCCTGCGCCATGGCCACATAGATTTCCATGGGTAGTATCTCGTTCATCTTTGCTGCATTTGTGCCGGGCAGGTAACTGCAATCGGGCAGTGAGCCAGACAATTTTTGTTGTACAAAATCAGTCATGCGCTGGGCCGGAGCAACTAATTTACCTCCACCGGCATCCCAGGCCTTACGCTCCACCATCTGCTGGAATTGCATACCGGCCAGGGGGCCGGTAAACCCATACTTGGCAAAATCCTTTTCATCTACCGTCACCACCATACCCGAATTGGCAAATTCTCCATCTCTCTTTGAAGGCGACCAGCCGTTCACTACTAATTCGCCTTCATCGGTGCTCGCCGGGGCTATAATGCCACCAGGGCACATGCAAAAAGAAAACACCCCACGCCCCACTTCCTGGCTCACGATGCCATAGGAAGCAGCGGGCAGGTAAGCATCCCTGGGCTGATCGACCGGGCAATGATATTGGCTCGCATCTATAAGACTTTGCGGATGCTCGATCCGCACCCCTAATGCAAATGGTTTACTTTCCAGTAAAATATTTCTTTTATCCAGCAAGTGAAAAATGTCACGTGCAGAATGCCCTGTGGCTAAGATGAGGGTATTGGTTGCAATACGCTCTTTACCGTTCAATTCCACAGCAGCAACGCTATCGCCTTCCAGAATAATATCGGTCAGTTTGGTATCAAACAGTACCTTGCCACCGCATTCCTCGATCGCTTCCCGCATGGCCGTAATAATATGCGGCAGCTTATTGGTGCCTATATGCGGATGCGCTTCATATAAAATACGTTCTGTAGCCCCGAAATAATGGAACAACTGTAAACTTTTCAGGATACTACCCCGTTTATTAGAGCGGGTATACAATTTACCGTCACTATAAGTACCGGCTCCGCCTTCTCCAAAACAATAGTTGGATTCCGGATTGACAATCCCTTCTTTATTCATCGCGGCAAGGTCGCGGCGCCTGTTGCGCACGTCTTTTCCTCTTTCTATAATAATAGGGCAATAACCCAGTTCTATCAACTGTAAAGCGGCAAAAAGGCCTGCCGGGCCTGCGCCGGCAATGATCACTTCCGGGGCACGGGATACATTTTGCAATTTAGGTTCAAAAGCAAACGCATCTTCAAACGCTTCATTGACGAAGACATTTACCTGCATTTGCACCACAATATTCTTACTCCGGGCGTCTAAGGATTTCCTCAGTACCTGGAAGGCATTGATCTGCGCTGCTTTTACTCCTAACTTCTGCGCAAGGTGCTGCTTTAAAATTTTATCATCTGCTGCATCCCTTGGCGAGATCCTGATCTCTGTTTTTTGTGGCATAGCGCAAAAATAACCAATTAGCTAAATTCCGAAATAGCTAATTTTGCCGCATGAGATCAAAAAAGGATTTAAGAATAGTTTTCCTGGGGACTCCCGACTTTGCAGTAGCTTCTTTACAAGCCTTAGTGGAAGCCGGTTACCAGGTAGTAGCCGTAGTTACCGCCCCGGATAAACCGGCGGGCAGGGGCCGCCAACTTAAAGCTTCTGCGGTTAAAGAATATGCTCTTAGCCGGCACTTGCCGGTGCTACAGCCTGAAAAACTAAAAAATCCTGATTTTCTGGCCGAATTAAAAAGCTACAATGCCGATCTGCAGATTGTAGTGGCATTTAGAATGCTACCGGTAGCCGTCTGGGACATGCCGCCCATGGGCACGGTAAACGTGCACGGCTCCCTGTTACCTTATTACCGGGGCGCAGCACCCATTAACTGGGCCATTATAAACGGCGAAAAAGAAACGGGTGTGACCACCTTTAAATTGCAACATGAAATAGATACCGGAGACATCCTGCTCCAGCATAAAGAAGCCATTCTTGAAGCTGATGACTTCGGATCGATGTACCATAAGCTCATGCAGGCCGGCGCAACCTTGTTGCTGGAAACAGTAGACGGCCTGATCCATGATCGCCTGCACCCTGTCCCCCAGGCCGATATTGATAAAGAAACCCATGCGCCCAAGCTCTTCAAAGAAACCTGCCAGATCGACTGGGAACAGGATGCCTTAAGCATTCATAACCTGATCCGCGGCCTGGCACCGGTACCAACAGCATTTACCAGCCTGGAAGGGAAGCAGTTAAAAATATTCAGCTCATCTATAATCCTGGGCGATACCGGTGTAGCGCCGGGCAGCGTTGATTCTGATGGTAAAACGTACCTCCGCTATGCAGCTAAAGATGGCTGGATCTATGCTTTAGAATTGCAGTACGAGGGCAAAAAAAGAATGCCGGTTGAAGATTTCCTGAGAGGTTACCGGTTTTCCGCCCAAACATAATTTAAAAGCCTAAATTTGCGTTCTAGCAATATATAAATAATATATTTAAATTAACATCCTGAAATACATGCATAAGGCAAAACAGTTTGGTGCTTACATAGCTTTGGTGGCATTGACCGCTTTTATGATAGCTACGGCTTCCTGCAGAAAACTTTCCAATACTTCCGATAAAGGAAACCTGGCATTCTCTGCAGATACGCTCTTATTTGATACTGTTTTTACCGCGAGAGGTACCTCTACCCGGTCGATAAAGATCCTCAACAAGGAAAAAAGCCGGCTGAATATTTCTTCTATACGGCTGCAAAGAGGTGCTGCTTCACCTTATTTTATTAATGTAAACGGCGAAAGCGGTAAATCTATCAATAATATACCCATTGAAGGCAACGACAGCCTCTACGTTTTTGCCTCCGTAAATATAGAACCGGGCAATGTAAATGATCCTTTCATCGTGGAGGATCGCCTTATCGCGACTGTTGGTGACCGTGAATTTGTCCTGCCTATACTTGGATATGGCCAGGATGCTATTTATATTACGGACAGCCTGCTACAATCGCAAACCTGGACGCGGGATAAACCTTATGTCATTGTCAATAATGCCTATGTAGCCGAAGGCCAAACTTTAAATATACAGGCCGGAACCCGTGTATATGTTCATGCCGACTCCCGGCTTTTTGTACTGGGCAGCTTAAATATCAACGGTACCCGTACTGATAGTGTGGTTTTCCAGGGTGATCGTATTGACCGGCGTGTCTATTTTGATGACGAAGATTTCCTGAATGGCGTAGGTGGCGAATGGGGCGGTATTTATATTGCCCAAACCAGTTATAACAATCATATCAATTACGCGCTGCTGAAAAATGGTGGTGCTACCACATATCTTGGTGAAAATGCGATTATAGATGCCGCCTTACAGGTTGACCCGGATACCCTTAACCAGGGCAACGGGAATTTCAAACTGGATATAAAGAACAGTATAATCCGCAATTCCGGAGGGTATGGCATTTTTGGTTACGGCGGTAGTATCCGGGCAGAAAACTGTCTTGTTTTTGCCAGTGCCAAAGAGAATGTAGCACTTGTACGTGGCGGATGGTACCAGTTTTATGGCTGTACGATCGCAGGCTATGCCTCCAGGATAAGTACGGCAACCGAGAAATATTATGGGGTTGCTGCCATTAACTTTTTCAATATCGGCAATAACCAGTACGATGTAGCTGCGCTCGTTGCTGATTTTAAAAACTGTATCATATACGGTAACGCGGCAGACGAATTTTTTGCCAACAAATTGGATGCTGCAAGTGCCAGCATTACTTTATCCAACTGCCTGATTAAAGGAACCGAACCGGTCGCAGACTGGGTACAACAATCCAACAATATTTTTAACGAAAATCCGCTATTTTTGGAGACCAATCCTAATGATCTGCATATCAATGATTATCATGTGGAGGATGCTTCACCTGCAAAAGGCAGGGGTGTCTTGTTTCCGGGAATGTCTACAGTAGATATGGAAGGAACAGCGCGCAGCAACCCGCCCACGATCGGATGCTATCAATAGATGGTTTATTTATAAGCGATAACAATGAAAAAACTCCTGTTCCCTTTACTTATTGCCGGCGTCTCTTTAACCGCCACGGCACAGAATCCTAAAATAAAAGTGGGCACAACTGCCCCCGAACTTGTATTCAACAATCCTGAAGGCAAAGAAATCAGCTTAAAAAAGATCAACAGCAAGAAATACTTACTGGTAGATTTCTGGGCCAGCTGGTGTGGCCCCTGCCGCAGGGCAAACCCAGGACTGGTTAAATTTTACAAAACCTATTCCCATAAAAAATTCACCGGTGCCAAAAAAGGTTTTGACATCCTCAGTGTTTCTTTAGATAAAGAAAAAGAAGCCTGGATAGCTGCTATACAAAAAGATAGTCTTTACTGGAGCAATCATATGAGCGACCTTAAAGGCTGGAACTCCGAAGCCGCAAAAGAATATGCCGTACAGTACATCCCGCAGGCATTTTTACTGGACCCGGATGGCAAGGTGATTGGTGCCTACCTGACCGCCGACCAGGCAATACCAGACATAGAAAAGCTGGTAGACAACAAAAAACGTAAAAAGTTCCTTGGCATTTTCTAATTTTGGCAAAAACAGTCCGGCTTTGAATAAAATATTGATCATTACGGCACCTTCAGGTGCGGGAAAATCGACCATAACCAAAAAATTATTACAACAATTTCCAAAGATCAGGTTTTCTATCTCTGCCTGTACCCGGCCCCCAAGAGGCAAGGAGCAAGATGGCGTTGATTACTACTTCATGTCAGTAGCCGATTTCCAGAACAAGATCCACAATAATGAATTCCTGGAATGGGAAATGGTTTATGAAGGTAAGTATTATGGCACCTTAAAATCAGAGCTGGAACGCATCTGGAAAAATGAAGAACTGCCCCTGTTTGATATAGATGTAAAAGGCGCACTGAAAGTAAAAGAAGAATATGGCGCAGCCGCCATTTCTATATTCATTAAGGCACCCAGCATAGAGATATTGAGAGCAAGACTGGAAGCCCGGAATACCGACAGCCCCGAAGCTATTGAAGAAAGAATCAATAAGGCCAGCTTCGAAACCTCATTTGCGGCACAGTTTGACCATATCGTGGTTAATGATGATCTCGACGAAGCAGTAAACAAAATAAGCACTATAGTTCAAGAAATATTTGCTAATACCTGAATCCTATGAACCTCGAAGAGAGTATTGCCCACCTGAATTTTGCTGATCCCCAGGTGTGGATCAGCCTGTTAACCCTTACTTTTTTAGAGATCGTATTAGGGGTAGACAATATTATTTTCATCTCCATCATTTCAGATAAACTACCGCAACAGCAGCAGCGCATGGCCCGTAATATCGGGCTGGGTGCCGCTATGCTGTTCCGGGTATGCCTGCTATTAATGATCAACTGGATCATTGGCCTTAAAGACCCGGTAATGACGATTGACTGGTTTACGGATGATACAGGAGCAGCCCTGGCACTATCCTGGAAAGATATTATTTTATTATGTGGTGGTATATTCCTTATAGGTAAAAGCACATTGGAGATACACCACAAAATACAGCATGCGGCAAATCCGGAAGCGGAAACACAATCTACAGCAGGCGTAGCCGGCAGGGCTCTTATGCTCGTGATCTTCCAGATCATACTGGTAGACGCCATCTTTTCCCTGGACTCTATTTTAACCGCCGTAGGCCTGGTAGACAATGTAGCTATTATGATCATTGCCGTCATCATATCTATGGTGATCATGATGGTATTTGCCGGTGCGGTGGCCCGTATTATCAACAGACACCCTACCCTGCAGATGCTGGCCTTAAGCTTCCTCGTAGTGATCGGTGTCATCCTGGTAGCAGAAGGCATTCACCAGCATGTAAGCAAGAATATTATTTACTCCTGCCTGGCATTCAGCTTAGTGGTAGAAGTATTAAATATCAATCTCCGGAAGAAACAGGAAGCGGCTTCGAAAAAGCAATCCGAAAGTTAAGTCCAAAGGGCTTGTGGTGAAAACTACAAGCCCTTTTTCAATTTTTAGCGGGGAGTATATAAATATTGTTTTGTTCTTTTTCCAGGCGGTCAAAAACAGAGAATTCACCGGTAAGTACCTTTTCGAAATCCTCTTTCTGCTCCTCGTCTTCAAACATTACATTCATCACTATTGAAGAACTGTCCTTCAGCACCTGCTTTACGGCATGTACAAAGTTCTCACTGAATATTTCCTGTGGTACCTGGTCTTCGTTAAATACATCCACACAGACCAGGTCGTACTTTCTACCCGGTTTATTTTGTATAAATTCAAAGGCATCGGCCTGTGTATATTCGCCGTTTACATTCGGGAACAAGTCCATTACAGAAGAGCAGGTTTCCAGGATCGGCTTGCTGATGTCTACAAAGTGCATCTGCCATTGTTTTCCCGGGAATTTTTCATGCAGCATCATCCCTACACTCCCTATTCCAGCTCCCAGCACCAGCACATTTTCAGCCTCCGACAAACGGGTTTTCATCTTGCTAAAAGCCATTTTAAACGGAAAATATTCAGTACCGTCAGAGTATAATACGCGGCCATATTGAAGTTTGAATTGCCTTTTATACAGATACAGTTTTATGCTGCGTCGCCTATCCACCTTCACTTTTTTCAACCTTAAAGGCACTACATTACTTAGCTTGCATAATAATTTACGGGATCCAAAAACACGCTTTCTCATTCAATATAAATTACCTAAAAGGGGAAAAAGGAAACAAAATTAAGCTTATATAAGCCATAATAAACTTAATAAAAACACAAAAACAGCAAGCAATAAACAATTCGCTTTCTTAAGTGCCATGTGGTTTTTTTTCTCTAATTTGCTAGCTTAATCAGTCTTCATTTTCTAGCATTCTATATAGTGTACAACAAGTTAAAAAACAGCATAGCAATCGCCTTAATCAGTACAGGAGCCTTTTATTTCATCTCCTGCGGACTGAGCAATAATGTCGCCAAAGAAGGTAAATTACATATCCCTACCAATGCAACATTTGAGCAGATCATGGATTCGATACAACCTTTATTGAAAGATACAGAAAGCTTCAATAAATATGCCCAGGGCAAGGATCTGGGAAAGCGCTTTTATTCCGGGCGCTATTCCATCAAAAAAGGCATGAGCAATAAGGAAATCGTGCAAATGATCCAGGAGGGTAAACAAGATGAGATCTCGATCCGGATAGGGAACTATGCGAGCATCATAGAACTCGCCGGCAAACTGGGCCATATCCTGGAAGCTGACTCGGCACAAATCCTGGAAGCTATTGTACAGGCCGATTTTACGAAAGAGATAGATACGGCCAAAAAACTCTATTTCTTTTTGCCCAATACCTATAATTTCCATTGGAATACCTCCGGCAAGCTCTTTGTAGAAAAGATGTATAAAGAATACCAGAAGTTCTGGACCCCTGAACGTCTTGCTTCAGCACAAGCGGCCAATATGTCGCCCTTAGAAGTGACCACCCTGGCTTCTATCGTACAACTGGAATCGGCCAAAGCTGATGAGCAGGCCAGAGTAGCCGCGCTGTACCTGAACCGTTTAAAAATAGGCATGAAACTGGATGCGGATCCTACCATTGTATTCATCAAAAAAATGCAACAAGGATTTACGCAGAAAGTATCCCGGGTCTATTACAAAGACCTGGCAATCGTATCGCCTTACAACACTTATACCAATAAAGGCCTGCCTCCGGGCCCCATCTGCATGCCCAATCCTTCTGCTATTGATGCGGTTTTGAAACCGGAAAAACATGATTATATCTATTTCGTAGCCGATACCGCCAAACCGGGCTATCATCTTTTTGCCAAAACACTGAAAGAGCAAGAGGTGAATGCAGCTGCCTACAGGGCCTGGGCCGATAAAAACAATGTAAAGTAATTTTCTATTATGAAGCAATATAGCAAAAGAGAGTTCTTAAAAATAATGGGCCTGGGCCTTGCTTTCGCCCCGTTCATATCCCTTTATTCCGCTTGTAGCAGTGATGGAAAAACAGAAAATAAAACTAAAGAAAACGAACCTGCTACAAAGGATGATGTTCCTGCAAAACCCCAAAGTGATGAACTGGATATCAGTAAGGCAAACCCTAATGATATTATTTTATTGAAGCGGACCGATGCTCAATTTGCCGGTTTAAATAAAGCCTTTAATGGCCGCATTAAAAAGCTGCCGCTTTACATTGCTCTTTGCAAAACTACCCTGGGTGTTCAATACGCTATAGCACAGGCGCAGAAGGAAAAATTACCGGTTGCCGTAAAAAGCGGCGGGCATAGCTTCGAAGGCTTCTCCAGTAATGACGGCGGCCTCGTCATCAACCTGTCCCAGATGAAAGGTATCAACTGGAAGGAAAATGAGCAGGTAAGCCTGCAACCCGGGTGTTTGTTACAGGAAATCCAGGATGCCATTTTTGCCCGGAAAAGACTAATCCCTACCGGTAGCTGCGGTACCGTAGGTATTGCCGGCCTTACCCTGGGCGGGGGCTATGGCTTCTTCAGCCGTAAATATGGACTGACCTGTGACAACCTGGTAGAGATTGAATTTGTAGACGGCAAAGGCCAGGTACAACAGGCTTCAGCTAACCAGGAACTATTCTGGGCATTAAGGGGCGGCGGCAACGGCAACTTTGGTGTAGTTACGAATTTTGTTTTTAAAACAGAGGACATGCCCGCAACTTTTCATGCACATGTACTTAAATTCAGGCAACTGGATGCAGTGCGGTTTACAGAGGCCCTTCAAACCTGGTTTTCCGTAAGTGAAACGCTGAATGAAGAAGACTTTTGCGCTTTTGTACTGAATGGAAGCACCCTCACGATACTGGCCACAACATTTGGCCATCAAACTAAACTGGCGCAAAACATCGGACCACTGCTCAGCATCGCGGATAGTGCGACCAACAGCAGTACCGACCTGCCCAAGGCGATGAAAAGGTATTATGGCCGGAAAGGCCCGATCCTCTTTAAAAACGCTTCTGCAGGGCTTTATAAATCCTATGAAGATATCGCAGCGATAGCTCCTCAGATCTTCGAAAAAGTAGTCGCTGCTAAAGGCATGATCTACCAGATCAACACACTGGGCGGTGCTATCAATACGCCCGCATTTGAAACAAAATCCTGCTACCCACACCGCTCTTTACCCTACCTGAGCGAGCTCCAGGCATACTGGGACAATCCTTCGCAGGAAGCAGGATTAGTAAAAGCATTTGAAGAAATACAGGCACTGATCCGGAAACAGGGCGTTACCGCGCAGTACCGCAACTACCCGGATATTAATTTTCCGGACTGGCAACATGCTTATTATGGCAAAAATTATGAAAAACTACAACAACTAAAACTCAATTTTGACCCGAATAACCTGTTTCAATACCCGCAAAGTATTGCCGGTAAAGATGCTTAAAGCACTGTTATATGTTACACTGTTTTTATCCTGTTACTTACCAGCGCAAGTAGCTATTGCGCAACAGGAAAAACAAGCAGTAGTTGTCTTAAAGCTCAATAAGAGCTATAAAGGTAAAAGTATTAAAGTCGATGACGGCGATACCTTTACTTTCCTGAGTAGCCGCAAAAATACTTACCGTATCCGGCTGGATGGTATTGATGCGCCTGAAAAAGGCATGCCTTATGCCGGAAAAGCTAAAGAATTCCTGGCTGCTTTATTACTGGACCAGGCCATCGAGTTGCGCGTGGTATCCGTAGACCGCTATGGCCGGTACGTAGGTAAAATATATTGTAAAGGAGTAAATGTAAACCTGTTAATGGTGCAGGCCGGTTATGCCTGGCACTATAAGCAATATAATGAAGACTATACCCTGGCGCAGGCCGAAGCCAAGGCCAGAGACTTGAAAAAAGGTTTATGGCAAAATAAAAATCCCCTTGCCCCCTGGACAGTAAGAGCCTATCGCAGGGCAGGCTATTCAGATGCCCGTTTTAGCGAACTCAGGAAGCAAAACAGTCCCGAAATTCAAAAGTTCCTACAGGCTATTTAGTTTTAAATTTTGCTAATTCAGCTTTAGCCTGCTCATGATCGCCATTGAAGACCAGCGCCTGTTCAAAGAAGTTACGGGCCAGGTCTTTATTTCCTTTACGGAGGTAAATCAATCCCTTGCCATAATAAGCTTCCGCATTGGCCGGGGCCACTTCGGTAGCGATCTGGAACTGGCGGTCTGCTTTATCAATACTATCCTCGGCCAAAAGCATTTTACCGTAATCCAGGTAAGCCTTTTCAAAATCTTTATCCACCCATATGGCTTTTACGAAATACTGTTTGGCCATCTTTCCCTCTCCTACAGACTGGTAATATTTAGCCATATCGAAATAGGGATTAGCATTCAGGGTATCCAGGCGGTACAGTCTTTCATACCAGGTCAGCGCCTCCTTTTGTTTCGCTGCACTGTACAGGTCAGCCAATTGATACAACCCATCATAAAATGTCGGGGCTACTTCAGCCAAAGTCTTCGCGTAATTTATAGCAGCCGGAGTATCTTGTTCCGCAGCCTTAATCTTAGAGGCATTCAGCAAGATGTAAGGATTTTTAGGTTTAGCTGCCAATAGCTGCTGGATGATAAGGTCCGCTTCTTTGGTCTTTCCCCCGGCCAGGTAAGCCTCGGATTCCATCAGGATATAATTAGTATCCGCCGGTGCCTGCTCTTTTAATATACGGATGTGCGTTAATGCCTCCGCGGACAGTTTGCGCTCAATTAATAAGGTAGCCAGAGAAGCCCTGAACTCCGTATTTTTAGCGGCTAACCTTACGGCGGTTTCCAGGTCTTTCTGAGTCAGTTCCGGTAGTTCAAGCTTATTCAACATACCTGCTCTTTGATAATAGAGATCCGCGTTTGCCGTATCCTGGGCAATAGCTTCGGTATAGGGCCTTACCACCGGGTTTAATAAAGCAGGATGGATTTCCTTAGTATCTTCGACCTGCTCCGCATCGTTACAGGCCATTAAAACAAACAGGGGTATAATCAAAAAGAATTTGCTATTCATCTCTCGAAATTGAAAGACAAAAAAACAAATTCTATTTTTCCTAAAAAAATAAATTAGTTCCCGGTTATACCAATTGCTTCTTGATAAAGCTTTTTATATTACCGATGTAACCATAATAACCGGATTGTAATCTCATCCTGAAAACTACAAATGCCAGTAAAGCGATCACCAGGACACCAATAGCTACCAAGGGCGACTGCTCGGGATAGGTCAGCCTCAGGTAAACGCCGATCAGGCCTAACAAAACAATAGAGCCTATCGCAAGATAAAGTCCGCCTACGTCTATTCTTCTTGGTTTTGCGCTGATCTGGATCTGGGTACCGTTTCCATTAGTTGCTGTAGTGATATGTGTAATTGGAACCAGGCGGGACCGCTCGTCATTCTCGGTATGAGGAATAACCTTAATGATACCTTCTGATTCTTTGAATTCGAAATCTAATTCTTTTATCTGAACATGTTTACCTACCAAAGCCTCTTTCACTTGCCCAGTATTCATTTTACTCGAAAGTCGCGAAGTTGTATTAAAGAGCATACTGACGTTTTTTTTAAGGGTTAATGGATCTGTGATTTCTCATTCAAATTTAATATTAAAAAATATCAATAGCAAGTAACCATAAACTTTTCTTTTAATACATATCTATTATTTGTATTAAAATCACAAACTAGATATCTTTACTCTATCAAACAGAATGGTTAAGATGAAAACACTTTCTACATCTTTTTATATAAAGACCCTGATAGGCCTCCTGATGGTTGGTTTTGCTCCGAAAAGTCATAGCCAGCAGCACAGTCTGCCTTTAAAAAACCGGGTAGCAACCCTGCTGTCCCCGGATAATCAATTTGTGGCAATGAGCACAAAAACAAGTCGCTCTAAACCCTTTCAATGCTATATCACCTTCAATACTGCCCCGGATAAAAAACGCCTTGCTGCTATTGGTATTGAATTACAGGATTATGTAGCCGCCAATACTTTTATAGCCTTACTGAGCCGGCCACTGGAGCCGGGATTCAGGGATAATAGTATTGTGGGCTGGACCGCGGTCCAGCCTAACGATAAGCTCAGCAGCTATTTCAGGGACCTTAGACAGGACAGTTCGATTACCGTATTTTTAAGCCTGGCTACTTCCTGCGACACGGCAGCAATCAGCAGTACCTTATCCGCTGCAAAGGCAAGCTTTGACAGTGACCAGCCCTGGAAAAGTCAGCATAAATGGATTGTCAACACTTCAGTTGCCAGCCTGGAGCAGATCGCCGCCCATCCGGGCATACTCAGCATCAGTCCTAAATTTGAAGACCAGAGCTTAAACTACGAGGCCATAGCTTATACCAACGCGGAATTGGTAAGGAAGCCGGAAGGTTATGGGCTTTCGGGGAAAGATGTAGTAGTTGGTGTAGGAGATGATACTTACCCTGCTCATATTGATTTTGCCACGCGGGTAACCAATTTCAACCCAAACCTTTTCACGGATCACGGCATTCATACAGCAGGAACGACTGCTGGGGCAGGTAACCGCCTGGAACAATTTGCCGGATATGCACCTAAAGCCCGCCTGGTAACGGATTATTTCAGCCGGATGGTAGCCAACGCCCAGACTTATGAGCAAACCTTCAACATGAAGCTGACGAATAATTCATACGCGGCGATCGTAGGTAACTGTGCCTATGCCGGTACTTATGATGCTACTTCTCAATATATGGACCAGCTGGCCCTCAACAGTCCTGAACTGCTCAATGTATTCGCGGCAGGAAATGACGGCGGGATGACTTGTGGTGCTTACCCCTTAAGATATGGCACCGTAGTAGGTTCCTTCCAGGCAGCAAAAAACACGCTGGTGGTAGCGCTTACCGGGAAGTATGAAGACCATATCAATAACGGGGGCAGTAGCGGACCAGTGAAAGACGGGCGTCTAAAACCTGAGATTACCTCCCCGGGTCACCAGATCATCTCGGCAACCTTTGGTAATAATTACCAGATCATGAGTGGTACGAGTATGGCCTGCCCTACAGTTTCCGGGGCTGCGGCCCTCCTGCAGGAACGCTACAAGCAGCTTAATGGTAACCAATATCCCTCCAATGCCCTCTTGAAAACTATTTTGATGAATAGTGCTACAGACCTGGGCAATCCCGGGCCGGACTATATCAACGGCTTCGGGAGACTGAACGTGGGTAAAGCGGTAGAGATCATCAATAACAATCGTTTTATTTCAGGCAGCATTAATCACCTGGGGCAACAGTCTCATTCGATACCGGTACCCGCCAATACGGCACAGGTGAAGATCATGCTCTACTGGAATGATGCACCTACCTCTCCTAATAATATTAAAGCCCTGGTTAATGACCTGGACTTAACCGTAAATACACCGGCAGGAGCAACCAACTTCCCTCTGGTACTTAACCCAGACCCCGCCCATGTTAGCGATACAGCCATTCCAGGTGCCGATCATCTGAATAATGTAGAGCAGGTAGTCATTAATAATCCTGCTGCAGGAAATTATACGGTTAACGTTAGTGGATATAATATCCCAACCGGTAGCCAGCAATACGTGATCGTTTACACTTATGTCCCGAACGAGATTGACATCAGCTATCCTGCTGCAGGCACTAAAATGGAAGCCAATGCGGTGACACTCATCGAATGGGAAGCCCCGGGCAATACAGGAGATTTTACCATAGATTATTCAATCGACAATGGTGCCAACTGGCAAAATATAGGCACGGCAGCAGCGCAGAAAAGATATGCACTCTGGACACCTGTAGGCATTGCTACGGATAAAGCACTTATCCGCGTGAGCAGGCCCGGCAATACAGCAACCACCGGTAGGTTTAACATCCTTAGCTTACCTGTCGCACAATTATCAGCAGAACAATGCCCGGGCAGTATCAGTATAGACTGGCCCGCGATCAGCGGAAGCACCAAGTATTACCTCTATAGACTGATCGGTGCTGAAATGGCTCTTGTTGACTCTACTACGGCAACCAACTACACCTTCAGCGGCCTGAATGCAGACAGTACTTATTGGGTTTCAATAGCAGCCTCGGTCAACAACTCAAAAGGCCTGAGGGCAGTCGCAGTAAGCAGGAAACCGGAAACAGGGAACTGTAACGGCCCTTCTTTTGATGGGGACCTGGCCATCCGTAATGTTATAGCACCGGTAAGCGGGCGCCAGTTTACACTTAGTGCATTGAGCAGTAATACAGACCTCATTTTACATATAGACAACAGGGATAACAGTCCCTGCAATAGTTTTGAATTAAGCTATCGCATCAACAATGGTGCCTGGATCACTTCAGTACACAACATCACCATACCTGCATTAGGCCAGGTACCGGTAACCCTTAACGGCTTAAATTTAAGTACCCTGGGCCTGTACACGATTGAGGCCGCAGTCAGAAACCTGAGTATGAGTGACCCCATTCACCAGAATGATTCTTTAAAATTCAGCATTAAACATATCGCTAATACGCCTATTGACCTCAGCAGCGACTACCTGGAAACTTTTGAAAGTACTAATGTTGCCAGTTATGAAACCAATACCATAGGTATTGACCAGGCAGAGCAATTTGACTTCACCCTGTCTAAGCCATTAGGACGCTTACGCACCTTTGTTGATGAGCCGGTACTCATTAGCGGTAACCGCTCTCTAAGCATGGACATGAGTGTTAATCAAAAAAATGATACGGCAGCCAGTAGCCTGAACCAGGCAACAGGAACATTTAACCTGAGCAATTACAACACTGCCCAGGATGAAGTCAGGTTTGAATTTGACTATCGCCTGCATAAGAAGCCACTTTTTGACAGCATAAACCGGGTTAAAGTACGCGGTACAGAAACTGATCCCTGGATCGCCCTGCATCCATTTGACACGAACATAATCGGCGCTGTAAATAAGTATGGCCAGGTAATGCTGCGGGATATCCTGGCAGCCAATGGACAGCAATACAGCTCCGCGACACAGGTATCCATACAGCAAAGAGACATCACCTTAATTTCAGGTATTAATTACGGAACCGGCCTGACCGTAGATAATTTCAGGATGTTTATCGCGCAAAATGACCTGGGCCTGACCAAAGTCATTGACCTGAAGCAATTCAATTGCGGGCTCAGCAATGCCTTGCCGCTGCAGGTTGAAGTTGTCAATACCATGATCACTCAAAGGACCAATATTCCTGTATTCTATCAGGTAGACAACCAGAGCATCGTCAGCGAAACCATACCTGTAATAGCCGGGAAAGATACAATCATTTACACCTTCAGTTCTTTAATGGATCTTTCCGCTCCGGGAGCACATGATCTTAAAGTCTGGATCGCATTTCCGGGAGATAATTACAGCGCGAATGATACCCTTAAAGACATTTCGATTCATAACCAACCACTCGTTCAGAACTTCCCTTACCTGGAAAATTTTGAAACCAATGACGGGTATTATTTTACAGATGGGAAAAACAGCTCCTGGGCCCATGGTACCCCTAATTCAATAAGCCTGGATCATGCGGCCAGCGGCCAAAAAGCATGGAAAACCGGCCTGACAAGCACCTACAACCCGGAAGAATTATCCTATCTGTACAGCCCCTGCTTTAACTTAAGCAGCCTTACACAGCCTATGCTCAGCTTCAGCCTGTTCTCAGAGATTGAAACACCTGGTAACGGCGAGGTCTATGACAGTGCTTATGTAGAATATTCAACAGATGGCGGCCTCAGCTGGTCGCTTTTGGGGCAGCATGGAGCAGGCTATAACTGGTACAATGAGGTGAATAATTCATGGACCGGCACCAATACCAATTACTGGCAGGTAGCCAGTATGCCTTTGCCCAATACAGCCAGCCTGTCTTTAAGATGGGTATTCAGCTCGGACCTAGGTGCGCAATTTGGCGGCATTGCCTTAGACGATATCCATATATTCGATTACAGCAAGCCGATTTCAGATGAAGACAGCTTCCCTAGCCCAATTGTCCAGAACGTAGCCGCCAGCACTGAATTTATCAAAGATGGTAATATTTCAGGTATTATCGATCCTTTAAGTCAAAACCTGGGCGCCTTAAACTTCCAATCGTACCTGCATGCCACTCATGTAAGCGAGGATAGCCAGCAGCTTTTCCTCCCCCGTAATTTTGCAGTGACCCGGAGTAGCAACAGCGCCCTGGATAGTATACGGGTAAGCTTATATGTAAAAGATTCTTTAATGAAGGTCGTACGGTCTTCAGGCGCATGCAGCTCCTGCCCCACCCACCCGAATGAAGTGTACCGGATGGGCGTAACTACCTATACCGATAATAACGCTGCCGTTATCAATCATTCTTTGGAAGATGATACGAATGGATTATTCCTGTTTATCCCGAGTGACAGAATCAATTGGGTCCCTTATTTTGATGGCTATTATGCGCAATTCAAAACCAATCAGGTAGGGGAATACTGGTTTAATGACGGCGGATTGACCCGGAGCAACCCTTTGCCTTTAAATACCTTAAATTTCTTTGCGGAGAAACTGGGTGAAAGAAACGCCCGCTTACACTGGACCAATACCATTGATGATAAAGTAGCCAGCTACCAGTTGCAACATGACGAAGGCCGGGGCTTCCAGGCTTTATGGCAAACCCCTTCCATACAGGATCCGCTATACGAATACAGTTATATTGATACCCCAGGCCTTCCATTAAGGCCCTATGTGGAATACCGTTTAAAATATACCAGCCTGGACGGAAAAGTATTCTATAGTCCTATACGTAAACTACAATGGGAAAATCTTTCTTCAAGATTCGAGGTATTCCCTAATCCGACCAAAGATGGAACGGTTTACTTCAGGTGGTATAACAATAAGCAGGAAAGCTTTAACTGGGCCGTTTATTCCATGGCCGGACATAGAATCGCTTCCGGTTGGGTGGATCAGAGCAGGTTTAGTGGTACCGAAAAGATATCCTTAAAAGGAGCTGCTCATATTGGCGACATGTATATCCTAAAAGTAAAATTCAAAAATTCATCAGAAGAATACAAGATTTTGTACCAGCCTCAGTAAAATAATAATTTGACAGGCCCGTGAACAATGGTTGGTCTTTTTGCAGGTATCTTTGCAATAAGATCAACCATTCATAATTTTATGGCGTTCAATTATGTTACTGCTGCCGAGGCGCTGGCCTTAATCGAAAGTAATACCCGGGTCTTTTTGCACGGCAGTGCCTGTACCCCGCTTTACCTGCTGGAAGAGCTCACTAAAGAAGCTCATAGATTAAGGAATGTAGAATTTGTTTCCATTTCTTTACAGGGCCAGGAACTGGCGTTTACACGCCCGGAGTATAGTTCGTCCTTTTATATCAACAGCCTTTTCGTTAGTGCGCCCGTAAGAGCAAGCATTAATAACGGATATGGAGATTTCGTACCTATATTCCTGAGCGATATCCCGGATCTTTTCAATAATCATATGTATGAACTGGACGTCGCCATCATCCATGTATCTCCACCGGACAAGCACGGCTATTGCTCCTTAGGCGCCTCCATAGACATTGCCCGCTCCGCGATTAACAATGCTAAAAAGATCATTGCCCTGGTCAACCCGAAAATGCCAAGGACCCATGGAGACGGCCTGATCCATCACTCCCAGATCGATAAAATGGTATTCCATGAAGCGGAGCTGCCCGAGGTGGATTATGGCGCTAAAATCAGTGAAGCCGATCGACTGATCGGTCAACACATTGCCGGCCTTATAGAAGACAAGTCAACCCTGCAGATGGGCATTGGTACTATTCCCGACGCGGTCCTAAACTACCTTAACAACCATAAGCACCTGGGCATTCATACGGAAATGCTGAGCGATGGCGTCATCGACCTGTTCCTGAACGATGTCATTGATAATCGTTACAAGCAGCTGCATCCGAACAGGATCGTGACGAGCTTTGTATTGGGCACGCGCAAGCTCTATGATTTTGTAGACGACAACCCGGGGCTGACCTTCCTGGACATTGATTATGTCAACAATCCTTCCATTATTGCTAAAAACGACCGGGTAGTAGCGATCAATTCCTGTATAGAACTGGACCTTACGGGCCAGGTTTGCTCCGATAGTATCGGGTATTACCAGTACAGCGGTATTGGCGGTCAAATGGACTTTATGCGGGGCGCAGCCTTAAGTAAGGGCGGCAAACCGATTATCGCGATCAACAGCAGAACGAAAAAAGGGTTACCTCGTATTGTACCGAGCCTGAAGCCAGGAGCCGGTGTGGTGACCACCCGGGGACATGTACAGTATGTGGTTACAGAATATGGTGTGGTGAACCTCTTTGGCCTTAACCTGCGCCAGCGCGCCAAAGCACTTATAGATATTGCCCATCCCGATGACCGGGAAATACTGCATCAATCGGCTTACGAGCGATTTAAAGTATTTTTATAAGGCAAAAATTTAGGTTACGGCTAAACCAGGTTAAAGGCCTGCGCGAAGTAAACCAGGTCCACTTCTTTTTTGATCTGTAGTTTGCGTTTTATATTTCGCCGATGCGTGCGTACGGTTTCTTCAGAGGTAATCAATTGCCCGGAAATTTCCTTGGGCGTCATACCCAGTGCCATGAGGCGCAGTAGTTCTCTTTCTCTTTTTGTGAGCGTGGTGTAAAGGTCTAGGTTTTCTTTTAAAAAGGTGTTTTCTCCTATGAGGCGTTCCAGTTTGGATACAATCGGCATGTATTGATGAATACGAAGGGCAAGCGTAATACAGAAAAGTGGTTGCTCCTCCTCGTAGGCAATAACAGTAGAAGCACTCAGGAACCACACCGGCTTCTCGCTGTCGAGCAGTTTTACTTGTTGAAAAAAGGTAAACCACACCCCTTTGTTGGAATAGTCGGCGATAAAGGAGTTCCAATCGGCTAAATAATTTACCGCATCTTCGGGGTTGAAAAAAAGTGCATGATACTCAGCCCCCATTCTACGCACTGCCTCCAGGCTGATGCCCAAACTTTCCAGTCCTTTTGGCGACATATAAACTACGCTATTATGACCACTACTCAGTTCATGAATAATGTAGACCGGGAGGTCTTCAGATAGCGCTGCAAAGGCTTTTACTTTGGATTCAATCAATCTTTTAGTGCTTGCAGAACAAGTAATATCTTCCGGTAAAATATAAATTACATCCATATTTAATCCATTAAAAATCAATTTAAAAATACTCAAAATTGGGTATTTTATGAAGATAATTTATATTATATTTTTACCAACGAACACAATATAAAACTTATAGAATAAGTAAAATTATTTTTATAACAATAACGTAAAAAACGATTTATGAAACTCAAATTTTTAAACTTATTGATAACACTTTGTAGCTTAGCGGATCATGCTTTATCTCAGGATGTACTTAACTACTATATTGTTTATGACGCATCCGGGAGTGTTCATACAATTGATAAAAAAGATAATCTACAGAATAGTTTACTACAACTACTGGGAACATCCAGGGAGAAAGAACGGGAATACGATCAGGCGATCTCTTTTCTGCTGGTCCCTTTTGGTGAAGATACCACAGTAAGAAGGGCAATCACTTATGGCAACAGTAGGGATACTGAAAAACTATTTCAAAAGGTGATTATCGACAAAACTCAGAAAAGCAGGCGTCAAAGACATTCCGATATCCATGCCGGATTAAAAATGGTATTAGACAGTCTTAATCTGAACAAAACCAATACTCCCAGCGGTGTGTTTGTTTTTACAGACGGCCATTTTATTGAAAAAGATATAGCAAATCCAAGTCGTACATCAGGCTATAAGGACAGCGTTGACTCTTTGATTTTGGCAATAGAAAAAAAAGTGGGACCCGGAAAAATATTTTATATACAAACCTCCCCTTATAATCCTCAATTCCAGTTCTCTAACCTGGAATTAAAACCAAAAGAAGCTGTAAACAATGTACTTAAAGACAGTTGCCTTTATTCAAAAAATTATTTCTGGATAGCTGCCGGTGTTTCCGTAGATAGTCCGGGCTACAAGCAACACCTCGAACAGTTTATTTATAATGCCAATATCGCAATCATTACGCCTAATGAATTGCCCTTAAAAAATGAACGCGAAGTAGCCATCACTCTACAGGAAATTTTCACGCTCCACTCCAGATTGCAAACAGGAACTAAAAAGGAATTCAAAAATATTGAACTTTTAATCAAAGAGATTGGAGACTTGATCAATCAACCAACTTTATCTCCGGATGAAATGGAAACACTACAGTTGGCCATGAAGCAACTTTCCCTTAACAGCAATATCAAGACCTCAGATATTGATAAGCAAAAGAGTAACACTAAAAGTGCTAAAGCCTTCAATATTCTATCTATATTAAATGATGTAAATGGCAATATATTTATTAGCTACAGGGACTCATTACTCCAACTTATTCAAAACAACCCGACTAAACAAGAAAAACAACAAACACTTGCTTCTATTGCACTTACAGAATCGTATAAGCCTGTAGCAACTACTTTATTAACTAATGAGGTAAAACAAAATAAGGGTTGGGAAAATCTTGAGCAAAACCTAATTAATGGTACTGCTAATTATTTAGTCAAAAGAGCTAAACAGGAAGTCGTTTATTCATTTCTTGACAATCTAAACAGATACTTTAAGAATGATAATATTCGTAGAAGTTATATGCTGGCTTTTTTCCCAACCGTATGGCAATACACTGAAAACAGAAACGCCTTGCCAGATGTAATGCGCATAAGAGATGCCTTTAAAAAGGATATAAGGAAACTCCCAGAAACGATTTACAATAATGATACATTGATCAAGAACCCATCTATGCTTACCCTTTGGGTATTTATGCGTTTTTATGATCAACTGCTAAGCACCGGCAACCTGGAATACACATTTGATGTTTTAGCATCAGAAATGCGTAAAATTGATACTCCCAAATATGACACCTCCTATCTTAAGCAGAGCATCAAACTCTCTCTAAATCTACTTAGCTATTTGAATAATAATGACATTGCTGCTGTTTACAGCTCTCATAATCGGGATAGCATCATAAAACTATCAAAGCTTCTTTATATATTATCCATAGACGCTGCGAGTTTACAAGACAGTTCTATTATTGTTTATAATCTTGAGCATGTAAGTAAAATAGTCAGCAAAATTTATTCAGATTATGAAATCGCAAAAAAGCAGATCCAAATTTTAAAAAATCTACTGTCGCAATCCCCCGTATCTGATTTTGAAGGCTTCCGAAAATACCACAGAGATTTATTATTAGATATTTTACATCGCAGTGCCACTTTGATCACTTCCGGAGCAGAAATTATTGCATCACAAGCCCTCGAAAATTGGAAGCACCGGCAACTTGAAATAAAAGCAGAAGCTCTTACAAGTAAACATTGCAATTTAAAGCACAGGCACTGTGAGGCTCTAAGACAAATAAAAGCTACAACGGTTGTAAATGAACAATGCAAACTTCACATACATTGCATAGATACTATTATTGGCACTTCTGAAATAGAAAAAATGACAGTGCAAAACAGAAATATTATCTACGCGGCCCAAAATGGTATCGAGGCCTGGTTTAATATCCAGAATGAAAACTATAAAGAAGCCATGTTTAATCTATTCAGTGCGAGTTTAACCTTTACAAATAAAAATAAGAACCTTTACAATATACTATTGATATCCGGAGAAATAGCCAGCGCAAAAGATGCTGAAGAGATTAGCGATGTACTCTCGAAAAGTCTTTTACCAGTTGCCAGCTACACTACCAAAAGAAATAACACCTGGTCATTTATGGTAAATGCGTACCTAGGAGCTGGAGCAAATTTCTATAAGCATGATGGCCCCAAATTAGCAGTTCATGCTCCAATTGGTCTTGAATTTAGCAAAAATATAAGTATTTGTAAATCTTACAATTGGAATTCAAGTATTTCAATTATGGCAACATTACTAGATGTAGGGAATGTAATCAGATATAATGAGGTATACACAAACGAGGATTCAGGGAACATCGCTTCATTTGCACGCATTTTTTCACCCGGAGCAATCCTCTCATTAGGAATTTCTAATAAGATTCCAATTGCCATCATAGGAGGGTATCATTTTAATCCAAGAAGGTTTATGGTTGGTTTGGGTTTAGACTTACCTTTAGCCGGGATATGGAAAGATCGACGACAAAATACGATCAATATAAAGTAACCAGTATTTTTGTTCGCTGCATTCTATCTCGATATTATTATTATGAAAGCATACCTCCCCCCAATTTATCCACAGCTTTCTCGCCGATTAAAATTCAATATTGTATATTTGTGCCGTATATTTTAGAGATAATATGGCGTCAAAAAATAACCTGAAAGAAACCGAAGCTCAGATTTCATTTGAGGAATTGAAAGCGGAAGTATTAAAAGACTATGAACTGGCCGTTGCCAGCCGTGAAGCCAGCTTGATTGGCCGTAAAGAAGTGTTGACCGGTAAAGCTAAGTTCGGCATCTTTGGTGATGGTAAAGAATTGGCCCAGATCGCACTGGCGAAGACCTTTAAACCAGGCGATATCCGCTCCGGATACTACCGCGACCAAACCCTGATGTTTGCCACCGGTATGTCCAATATGGAGCAATTCTTCTCCCAGCTTTATGCCAACCCGAGTGTAGATAAAGAGCCGGCAACTGCAGGAAGGATGATGAATGGCCACTTCGGTACCCGATGGATCGATGAAAAAGGGGAGTGGAAAGACCTGATGGCTCAACCCAACTCCACCAGTGACATCTCTCCTACCGCAGGCCAGATGGTTCGCTCTTTAGGGGTAGCTTATGCCTCAAAATTATACCGCAACGCCGATAACTTAAAAGAAGGTTTCGAAAAATTCACTGATAATGGTAATGAAGTAAGCTTTGTAACTATCGGTGATGCCTCTACTTCCGAAGGCTTATTCTGGGAAACTTTAAATGCTGCTGCAGTACTTAAAGTGCCTTTAGCCGTATGTGTGTGGGATGATGGCTATGGTATCTCGGTTCCGAGGAAATACCAGACCGCTAAAAATTCTATTTCTGAAGCTACCGCCGGATTCCAATACGATGAAAAACTGGAAAGTGGTATAGAGATTTATAAAGTAAAAGGATGGGACTATGCTTCTTTGGTAAAAACCTTTGAAGAAGGTGTGGCCCGCGTCCGGGAGACACAGATCCCTGCCCTGTTCCATGTTCAGGAAGTAACACAGCCCCAGGGCCACTCTACCTCCGGCTCCCATGAGCGCTACAAATCCAAAGAGCGCCTGGAATGGGAAAAAGAAATGGACTGCGTGGTCAAACTAAAAGCATTTATCCTGGACAACAATATCGCTTCTGAAGAAGAACTGGAAGCAATCGCTGAACAGGCTAAAGATAGTGCCAGAACTGCCAAACAGGCTGCCTGGAACAATTTCCTGGCCCCGATCAAAGCACAGATCGAAAAGTCTACGCAACTGATCCAGCAACTGGTTATGGAAGGCCACCCTAAAGGCCAGGAAATGGCCGCCCTTTCCCAGGAACTGCTTGGTCTCAAAGAACCCATCCGCAAAGACGTATTCCGCACGGTACAGCGTGTGCTGAAACTTGCAGGCAATCACAGTGGGCAAGCCTTTAACCAATTACGTAATTACTATGGCGAATTAGTTGCCGAAGCAGCTGATACCTTTAACTCGCACTTATATTCCCAATCTGCCCAGGCAGTAGGTAATATTAAGGAAGTGAAAGCGGCTTATTCAGACAACAGCCCAATGATGAACGGCTTCGAAGTCTTAAATAAATTCTTCGACCAGACCTTAGCGACTAACCCTGCAGTATTCGCCTTCGGTGAAGATGTAGGTAAGATCGGGGATGTAAACCAGGCTTTTGCAGGTTTGCAGGAAAAGTATGGTAAGCTGAGAGTAAGCGATACCGGTATCCGGGAAGCTACTATTGTAGGGCAAGGCCTGGGTATGGCACTAAGAGGCCTGAGACCAATCGCTGAAATCCAGTACCTGGATTATTTATTGTACGGCCTGGAAACCTTAAGCGATGATGTGGCTACTTTACAATACCGCACCAAAGGAGGTCAGAAATGTCCTTTAATTATCCGTACAAGAGGTCATCGCCTGGAAGGCATATGGCACAGCGGCTCTCCTATGGGTATGATGATCCATGCTTTAAGAGGCATGCACATTTGTGTACCGAGAAACATGGTACAGGCTGCGGGTATGTATAATACGCTATTGAAGAGCGATGAACCTGCGGTTGTGGTAGAATGCCTGAATGGCTATCGCCTGAAAGAAAAAATGCCGGATAACCTGATGGAATTTACCGTTCCTTTGGGTATGCCGGAAGTGATCCGTGAAGGAGAAGACATCACTGTTGTTTCTTATGGTTCTACTTTACGTGTGATCCAGGAAGCGATTGACTTATACCTGGCACCACAAGGTATCAGCGTGGAAGTGGTAGATGTGCAAACTTTACTGCCTTTTGATGTGAACCACAGTATTGTAAAATCATTGGAAAAAACGAGCCGTATCATCTTTATTGACGAAGATGTACCAGGAGGCGCCGCTGCTTATATGTTCCAGCAGGTAATGGAAAACCAGGGTGGCTATAAACTTCTGGACGTAGCACCGAGAACATTGACCGCAAAAGCGCACCGTCCGGCTTACGCTACTGACGGCGACTATTTCTCCAAGCCGAACGCGGAAGAAATTGCCAATGTGATCGAACAAATGATGGCCGAATAAATATTAAAAAGCAGATTATTAAATAAAAAATGGAAGCGTTAAAACTAAAATTAAAAGAACAGATCATCGAAGCCTTAAACCTGCAGGACATGCAACCGGCAGATATCGTAGACGATGCCCCCTTGTTTGGAGATGGTCTGGGTTTAGACAGTATTGACTCCCTGGAGTTAATCGTATTATTAGAGAGAAATTATGGCATTAAATTAGAAGATCCTAAAGAAAGCCGCAATATCCTTAGTTCTGTAAATTCAATGGCGGAATATATTCACAATCATCCAAAAGCCTAAACAGGTTTTGTTAAGGTGATCCTTCGCTATTAATCGACTATAAAAAGGTTACAGTTAAAAACTGTAACCTTTTTTACGTATAACCATTTATCTATCGGAAACGTTACCCCATAAAAAAACTGCCCCTAAATTTAGCGGCAGTTTTTATGTGATATAAGTTGGTGACTAGAAAACAGTTACTTTATGTACATATTGTTTTCCATCTACATTAAAGCTAACATTGTAAATACCGGCAGCTAATCCGCCAACATTTATAGTATTGTTACCATTTTTGATGCTTAGTACTTTCACCGCTTGGCCTAATGCATTAAATACAGTTGCGTCTACCGCTTTGGCCAGTTTAGACTGGATTGTAAAGCTGGTATTAGCAGCTACCGGGTTAGGATAAATATCAATATTTGGATTAGTTACTTTCACCTCTTTTACAGCAACCGGGATAGCCCCTTCGCCTAAACCTACTGCATACCAGGCATTTTTAACGGCAACATATTCAGCCCCTGTAGTATCTGCACCAAATAAATCTACGGTTGCCTGTAAACTACCTGCGAATGCGTCTTCAAAATCAGCTTCAAAAGTCAGGTATTGGGTTAATGTTCTATAAGCAATTTTTTCCGCCTTTTCAAGACCAAGACCGCTAAAGTTATAACTGTAGCCATTATCATTGGTACCGGAGCCCCCTACAGCAATCAGGTAGTACCAATAGTTCGGCACCCCGCTATTCGTATGCACCCCGCCATTATCATTGCTTTCGCTTGGATTTTCTGTGCTCACCCAATATTGACCTTTATAGGTATCAGGGTTATTTACGAGTTTAGGATTATACATGGCACGCATAAAACCATTACCGATATAAACCTCATCACCTATTCTCCAGTTCGCAATATCCGGTTTGGCATAAAAAACGATGCTGGCGCCAAACATATCCGCAAAAGATTCGTTCAAAGCTCCGGACTCACCACGGTATCTTAAGCCCCCATTGCCATTGTTGGAAATAACCAGGTGCGTATACTCATGACCGGTAACATCCAAAGCAGAGAATGGGTTTGTATTGGTCCCGTCTCCTAAACCATAAACCATTACATTATAAGGATCCTGCAATGCAGCGGCATTATTTTGGCTACCCATCATAGGGAATACACCATTCATATAATTAATAATCCGCCCCCCTTGGTTATCATAACTGTGACGACCAAATTTCTCTGTATAATAATCGAAAGTACGGGCAATCCCCCAATGGGCATCTAAAGCCGGGTTTGCTAAAGAGTCGATGACATAGGTACCGGAGTTACCAGCAGTATCGGACCATGAAATGGTACCTATAGTATCTGCATTAATCGAAAACTGGATAGTATCGGTTACATCACCGTTGACCAGATTGGCTTTAGCAAATGCACCCACATAGTTTGTGCCTGGCGCTACATAGTGAAACCATCCATTAGCCCTTAAAGGCGCTGATGTGCTATACAAAACCTGGGGAAAAGAAGGATCTATGATATCACCGCTAGCGTCTTCAGTACCCACAATAGCTACCGGTAAAATACCGTTAGAAAAGCTAAGGCCGGAAAAAATATTATTGGTAGCTACTGATAAGCGGGTTGATTTAACGGCTTTTTTAGGTAACCATACCGTAGAATTATTGGTTATATCCTTTGCATTGGGATAAAAATTAATACTGGAATAAGTGATGTCCTGGTTAGTAGCGTCCATGGTCTGGATTTTACGGGCACTATCGTAAAGCCTGTAAGTACCCACTCCGTCATAATCCGTAGTAATCGTCCGCTCCCCGCTATGGAAAGTATGCGCTGTAGCATTCACATCAGTATGAGCAATCAGTTCCTCTATATCCTGTACCCGGCCACTCTGTGCATCCAGGTATACTTTTTTCATTAACCAATGTCCTTCTTCATCCTTACCATCCATACGCAAGGCATAAGTCATTACGGCTTCACCGCTTTCAGATTTTATGATCTGCAATTCAGGAGCGTAATTACGTGTTACTGTTTTTATCCCGATAGCCTCCTGTGCGATACGCATCGCTTGTGCATCATCCATTGTTACCGTTACAGCAAGGTCATTCACCTCAAGATAGTGCCCATTGATGCTTTGGATCAAGCCACCTTTGGCATGCACCATAATCACCGCACCGTTTACCGGTATACCTTTATAATACTGCTGAAAATTAGTGTGCGTAATATTCAATTTATCCGTTGTGTTTTTCACAACGCTGAACGTATTACCATCAGCAAGCCCTAAAGCCTTCACCAGCATATTGCCATCAACACCTGCCGAGACTTTTTGCCCTCGTAAATTCTGGGCAACCTTTCCGTCCTTAAAGTTTAATGTTTGAAGAGATTCCTGCGCATGTGCAAGAGAAAATGTTAGTGCCGTGGTAGCTACCAACATTGAGATAGACTTAAAATTCATGTCTCCTATTAATTTATAAAAAATATCCTTCGAAGATAAGGAATCTCCAATTTCATTGATTAATAAAAAAACAGGAAGTATAATAATCTAGCAACTAAATTAACATTTAGATAAGATCGATCAGGTAAACTCCTCCAGCAAAGAAGGTATCTGCTCCGCAGCCCGTGCTTCGCATTCAAAGCGGTTATTATAGTAGCCATGCCGCAAAGATTCCCATATATAAAGGAATAGAAACCATAAAAGCCCATAGCGGAGCTGCTGCTCCACATGCTTTAACTCATGCCGTAACCAGCTTTTGTTATTTAACAAATCGCCCCTACCGGCACCACTTAAATATATGGTATTGCCCCAAACCATGGCAACGCGGTCCGATTTAAGCCTCCAAGCCGCTATCTTTGCTACAAAACTCTTTTCTTTAATGCTGATCTTCACCCGATAAGGATTAATGATGTATACAGCTACAATAATAAATAACTTATGCAAATAAAAGAAATCATCCGGGCAATAGAAACCTTTGCCCCACCCTCCTACCAGGAGTCCTATGACAATAGCGGAGTCCAGGTAGGTGCGACCGATATAGATTGCAGCGGTGCTTTACTGACCCTCGATATAACTGAAAAGGTAATCCTGGAGGCTAAAGCGAAAGGTTGTAACCTGGTGATCGCCCATCACCCTCTTATTTTCAGTGGCATAAAAAAGATCTCTGGCCGGAATGCCATTGAGCGCTGTATCATACTCGCCATTCAAAATAATATTACGCTTTATGCAGCACATACCAACCTGGACAATATGCGCAAAGGGGTAAACGATAAAATTGCGGAGAAACTGGGTCTGAATAATCGCGCTATCCTTAGCCCAATGCCGGGCTCCCTATATAAATTATACACCTATGTTCCTGAAACACATATAGAACCGCTGCGGCAGGCACTCTTTGATACCGGGGCCGGGGCCATCGGAAATTATGAGCACTGCAGCTTTAACACCCAGGGTACAGGTACCTTTAAGGGTAATGAGCAGGCCCAACCTTTTATCGGGGAGGCCGGTGGAGCTCAGGAAAGCGTTAAGGAGATCAGGCTGGAAGTGATCGTTCCCGAACATCTAAAAGGAACTATTCTAAACACCCTAAAAGCAAACCACCCCTATGAAGAGGTCGCCTACGAGCTTATTTCACTAGTCAATCATAACCAGGACCTGGGCGCGGGCATGATCGGCACCTTTGAGCAAGCCCTGCCTGTAACAGAAGTGCTGGCCCTGATCAGGTCGGAGCTTAAAGCGCCGGTCATCAGGCATACCGCATTAGTAAAGGATAGCATTAAAACGATTGCACTTTGTGGCGGAAGCGGCAGTTTTTTGCTCCAACAGGCTAAAGCAGCCCGGGCAGATCTCTTTTTAACCGCAGATTATAAATATCACCAGTTTTTTGAGGCAGAAGACCAGATCATTATTGCCGATATAGGGCATTATGAGTCGGAGCAATTTACCGTTGAAATATTTAATGAAATAATAAATAAAAAATTTCCTAATTTTGCAGTCTATTTGTCACAGACAAAAACAAACCCAATAAATTATTATTTCTAATATGGCTACAGTAGCAAAAGACTTTTCTATTGAAGAAAAACTGGCAGCAGTACTTTCTCTACAAAAGATCGACTCCAAAATTGATGAATTACAAACATTAAAAGGGGAACTTCCGATGGAAGTAAGCGACCTGGAGGATGATGTAGAAGGCCTACAAACGCGCATCAGCAATGTTGAGCAAGAAATCAAAACGATCAATGAATACATCACTTCACGCAAAGATGCGAAAAAAGATGCAGAAGCTTTGATCGCCAAATATGAAAAACAGCAAGACAACGTAAAGAATAGCCGTGAATTTGAAGCATTGACCAAAGAAGTTGAAATGCAACATCTGGAAATGCGTCTTTGCGATAAAAACGTAAAGGATGCATTGGTAGAACTCCAGGAGCGCGAAAATATCAGATTGCAGAATGTAAACCTGATTGAAGCCAAACGCGAAATGCTGGAGCAGAAGAAAGCAGAGCTGGACAAAATCATCCAGGAAACAGAAGCAGAAGAAAAAGTGCTGGAAGCCCGCTCCGAAGAAGCTAAAGAAAAAGTGGATATCCGTTTATTTGAAGGTTATGAGCGTATCCGTAAAAGCTATAAAAACGGTTTAGCCGTGGTTCCTGTATTACGCGATAGCTGTGGTGGATGCTTCAATGTGATTCCTCCCCAACGTCAGACAGAAATCATGCAACGTAAAAAGATCATCGTTTGTGAACACTGCGGCCGTATTTTAGTCGATTCAGATCTGAATGATTCTGTAACGGTTTAATACAACAACCTATTAAATATCGGGCTTCGAAGGTTTTAACACTTTCGAAGCCTTTTTATTTAAGTATCTTTGCCGCATCAAAAAACGGCTACATTAAGACGTATCTACAATTGGAAGCACAGCAGAAAAAATTTGACCGGAATTTATTTTTAAGAATCCTTTCATTTGCCAGGCCCTACCAGTCCAGGCTTTGGTTGGGTATTAGCCTGAGTCTTGTACTGGCAATCGTAGCCCCCTTAAGACCTTACCTGATCCAATACTCTATCGACCATTATATTGAAAGCCGCTTATTCCAGGGGCTGATCTATATTACCATCGTCCAGATAATATTATTATTATTGGAAACTGCCCTCCGTTTTGTATTTATGTTCATCACCAGCTGGCTGGGTCAAACGGTAGTTAACGACATCCGGAAAAAAGTACATAAAAAAATCCTGTTTCAAAATTTAAGCTATTTCGATCAGCATGCGATCGGTACGCTCACCACCCGGACCATAAACGATATTGAAGCACTTAATGACACTTTCTCCGAAGGATTTATAGCCATTCTTGCAGATATATTAACCATACTGGCCCTGATCGGCATTATGCTGTATACCGACTGGCGGCTGACCCTGGTCAGCCTGGCTGTTTTCCCCTTACTCTTACTGGCAACTTATTGGTTTAAAGAGGCCGTCAATAAATCTTTCAAAAGAGTGCGCAATGCCGTTGCTGCACTTAATGCATTTGTACAGGAGCACATCAGCGGTATGTATATCGTGCAGGTATTTGCTGCCGAAGACCGGGAAAAGAAAAAGTTTGATGCCATCAACCGGGAACACAGGGACGCCAATATCAGGTCCATCTTTGCCTATTCCGTATTCTTTCCTATTGTTGAAATCATACTTGCGATCTCTATGGGCTTACTGGTATGGTATGGTGCTTCTAAAATGCTGAATTATGAAGTAACTCCCGGGATCATTATTGCGTTCAATATGTACCTGACCTTACTCTTCAGGCCATTGAGGATGCTGGCGGATAAATTCAACACCCTGCAAATGGGATTGATCGCCGGTGGCAGAGTGATGCAGGTACTGGACAGCGAGGAATACCTGCAGCAGAATGGGGAGCAGGAAGCCCTAAGCCTAAAAGGTGCCGTAAAATTCGACCAGGTCAATTTTTCCTATAAAGAAGGTATCCCGGTACTCCGGGACATCAGCTTTGAGGCTCGCCCCGGAGAGACACTGGCATTGGTAGGCCATACCGGCGCCGGAAAAAGCTCTATTATTTCTATTCTTACCCGGCTTTATCCCATCAGTTCAGGACATATATTCATCGATGGCATTGAACTGCATGAATACGACATTTACAGCCTGCGCAAGCATATCGGTATTGTATTGCAGGATGTATTCCTGTTTTCGGGCACCCTGCTCGACAACCTTACGCTTAAAGATCCTGAAGTGAGCGAAGAAAAAGCTATAGCAGTATGCCGCTCGCTGGGTATACACGAATTTATCACTCAATTGCCCGATGGTTATCACCATAAGGTAACGGAGCGCGGCAGCACGCTCTCTCAGGGTCAGCGACAGCTGATTTCCTTTGCCCGTACGCTGCTGTTCAACCCTTCTATCCTTGTTTTGGACGAAGCCACTTCTTCCGTTGATAGTGAATCGGAAATATTGATCCAGAAAGCAATTGATAAAATGATCAAGGGTAGAACGGCCATCGTGATCGCGCACCGCCTTTCCACCATCCGCAAGGCCAACCAGATCATCGTGCTGGAACGCGGCCAGATCATCGAAAAAGGAGATCACCAATCCTTGTTGCAGATCAAAGAAGGCGTTTATACCAAAATGTATGAAGCTTCTTTAGATAAAAAAGAAATGTAAACTATTTGTCTCCAAAGCATTTCGGATAACTATTCCGGCATGAAGTATTGCTTTTCAACCGCGAAGTCAATATAAGGGTATTGCTGTTCGTACTGCTGTATTTTAGCATAAAAATTCCCTCTGAATTTAGCATAAGCCTGCGTTTCCGGGAACCTTACCTTGTGTTGCCTGGCGGTGCTTAAGGCTTGCATATCGGCCGCTGTTTTCTGGCAATCAGCAGAAAGAAAATGTTGGGTAAATTGCTCCCAGACTACCTGGGTAGCCGCAAAATTAGGATGTACGAGGTCTACATCATAATAACGGTAATCCCTGAGCACATCAATCAGCAATTCATAAGCCGGGAAATAAAAACAATGCGGAAATAGCGCTACCATCTCATGGACGGCTTCTACCAGGCGCGCTTTACTGCGGTTGTTTTCCACTACCCCATCTCTTATGTGCCGTACCGGGCTGATGGTAAATATGATTTTCAGCTTAGGATTAAACACTTGCAGTGCTTCGATCGTTTCTTTTAGAGCATGGCTGATCTCCGCGATGCCAAGCAGCTTTTTATCAAACCATTGCCCCGGTGCACGATGACAATTGGCTACCGGCACCGCTCCCTCTTTCAAAAAATACTGGAAGCCGGAACCCAGTGTAATCATCAGCCAGTCTGCCTCCTGCAGGAAATCATGTCCCTGACGGATCGAAGCGCTCATTGCCGCTTGCGCCGCTTCCTGGCTCAAGCCGGAAAAGCGGGAATGAAAATCCCAATGATTCCAGGTTTCGTTGAGATAAACGAAGCGGGCATCTCCGGGCAAGTTATGGTCTATATATTGCCGGATACTATGGCATACACTTAACGGATTAAACAAAATACCATGCGGGTTTTCTAATACCCTGAATTTCGCTTCCCCAAGGCGTTTACCCATATGCTCACTAAAACAGGAGCCGATCAACATCAGTTTATCGGCATGTACGATCTGTGGTTGCGGCGCTTGTATCGTTATAGGTAAAGAAGAGATCAGGCTATTCATCTTTAAAAATCATTAATTGCTTTGCCGCTTTAGTGGCCGGGTACCAACCCGCCGCCAGGCCTACGATCAATACAGTAATAGAGACAACAAGGAAATCCGGCCATTGCATTTCTACAGGATACGCATCCAGGAAACCTTCACCCATCTTGATCCAGCCCCACTGGATCTGGCTAAGCACAATGATCAATCCAAGTATCAGTCCTGCAGCTGCGCCGGCACCGGCAATCAGCATCCCTAAATTCAGGAACACTTTTTTGATGGTCTTTCCTTCTGCGCCCATAGACTTTAAGACCGAGACATCGATCTTCTTTTCTATGGCCAGCATAGACAAAGCACCTACCATATTAAATGAAGCAATAACTAATACCAGGGATAAGATGCCGTAGATCATCCATTTTTCCATCTCTGTAGCCATAAACAAGGTCCGGTTTTGTTCGAGGCGGCTTAGCACTTCAAAGTCGGGGCCAAATACCGTTTTTACCTGCTCCATAATCCGGGGAACATTTCTGGAATTTACTGCTGCTATTTCAACAGCGCTGACCTGCTTACCGGCATTAAAAAAATCCTGTGCAGCTTTTAGCGGCACCAGGAAATATTGCCCATCAAGCTCGGGCTGCACTCTAAAGCTGGCATAAGGTGCTACCGCCATACCGTTCAATGCAGCGGCGGCATCCATACCTGCGAAAGAAGCATTCGCTTTAGGATAATATAATTGAATTTTCTGAAAGGTATTATCCAGTTCGATTCCCATCTCGGCTACAATGTCAACGCCAATATTGGAAGGGATATCAACCCGCGCCTCAGGCCATGAGGCGGTTCCGGTATTCATAAAGCGATCTAATTCATTCGCCTTGAACCATTCGTTGTCTACTCCTTTCAGGCGCACCACTTTCTGGTGATCGTGCCCTTCCAGCAAAGCCATATCTTCGATAGAGATCCCGATATGACTGATCCCTTCAATTTGCAACAGCCGGGTTCTTTTTTGCTCATCAAGGGTAAAAAATTTACCTTTTTTCACACTCACTTTTACCTCGGGGTAGAAAGCGGTGTACATATTCTTGACATAAGACTCCAGTCCGTTATAGACAGAGAAAAGCACTACCATAGCGGTAGTAGATAAGGCAACTGCCCCCATGCTGATCCAGCTGACGATATTGATCGCCTGGGTACTGTTTCTGCCTTTAAAATACCTGAGGGCAATTTTTAAAGCTAAGCTCATTCAGACTCTTTTGCTCCAGGTCCGTTTTCTTCATTGATCTTTTTGAACAGCTCTTCCATTTTAAATACATAGTCCAATGTATCGTCCAGGAAGAATTGCAATTCGGGAATCCTCCTTAAATGATGTCTTAACCGATTTCCTAACGCTCTTCTTAATTCCCCGGTCTTTGCTTTGATCTCTTCCAGCAATACATCGGGATGTTCAATTTTAAACAAACTGAGATAAACCCTGGCTTCCAGTAAATCGGGGGTTACACTAACTTTTGAGATTGATACCATTCCTCCTTTCACTATATTAATTCCTTCTTTCTGGAAAATAGAAGCCATCTCCTCTTCTATCAACTGCCCTACCTGGCGCTGCCGCTTGCTCTCTTCTTGCATATCTTTTATTTTGAACGTTAAAATTACAGCTAATTTCCAGCCTAAAAAAATCGTTTGCCGGTAATGGCTGATTCTAAAGGCTTCCAGGAAACATTTTTTTAATGAATTTACAATATTTCATTAACTTCGGGACTTAAAGTAGATCTTCTATATTCAAACAACCAGTAATATAAAAATGACAAAAATTATCACTGGCCTTTCCTTTGCAGGCCTGGCTTCCCTATTTTTATTCTCTTGTAAAGAACAACCTGTAGGCGTGGATTTTGGTGAAGGCAAGAAGTCAGACACTACCTATGTAGCGACTGTGGAAATAGCCCAGGACAAGAATTACTATATTGAAGAATTTTCGGGAGTACGCTGTGTGAACTGCCCTCAGGGTGCCGCTAAATTGGAGGAATTGAGTGCGATACCCGCCAATAAAGGCAGGCTGAAAGTTGTCACTATTCATGCCGCCAGTTTTACCGAACCCGACTATACCAAGGGAAGCAAACAAGACTTTAATTCCAAGCAAGGCGAACAGTTGATGAACTTGATCTATGGCGGTGATATGGCCAAACCACAAGCCTCCTTTGACCGGCTCAACCTGTTTACAGGCCTTAACCCGCTTGTAGGCCCTTATCAACAGTGGGGAACTATTTTGAATACCGCAAAATCTAACCACCCTACTACACCGGTAAACATTCATGTAAGCAGTGAATATAACCAACAGCAGGACGCCTATGATATTAAAGTGAAACTGGCCTATACCGAGAATGTTTCAGAACCTCAATACCTCACGATCTTACTCATTGAAGATAGTATTTTAGACACTCAGATCGTACCGCTCCAAGAAAATTATACCTACAGGCATGTATACCGCCAGGCCATTACGCCGATCAACGGTGCCGTCATCCTGGACAGCCTGCCTACTAAAGTTGCCGGCCGGGTATATGAAACCAATTACAGTTTCAAGTTGGACTTAAGTGAAGCCAACGAGTTCCGTCATAAGAACTGGAACTTAGACAATGTACATGTAGTCGCTTTGGTGCATAATGCTACCAGCGGTACTAATAAGCGGGTTTACCATACAGAAGATACGCACCTGAAGTAAAAAACATTAGCACATTAAATAAGCATAAAAGGTATAAGTATATAGTATTTACTTATACCTTTTTTATATAAAAATTAATAACTAAATTTGCAGGCACATAAATCACATAACAATGCAATCTGTACTACTTAATTCTTTCTACAAGATCGGAGATACAATCGGCTATTATTCCGCTTACGGCCTGACCATTTTCGGAATTATTTTGTTGATCTGGGTAATGTATAAGTATCTGGACACTTCAGACCTGAAATAATTATTCCGAAAATTCGAGCAAGCGAAAATAGTAATGGATAGTTTTTCCAAAAATATTGCTGCAATAAGACAGGATTATAGCCTATCCTCATTGAATGAGCAGGAGACCGGCGATGACCCTGTCCTTTTTTTTGCCAAATGGTTTAAAGAGGCGGAACATGCCGACTGCACAGAGGTTAATGCGATGACCCTGGCCACGGTTGATGAACAATCCCGGCCTCATGCCCGTATTGTACTACTTAAAGGATTGGAAAACGGCCAGTTCGTTTTCTACACCAACTACAAAAGTAATAAAGGCCAGGAATTGGCTGCTAATCATCATGCGGCTATACTCTTCTTCTGGCCCGAACTGCAAAGGCAGGTACGTGTGGAAGGGCTCATTAGCCAGGTAAGTCCTGAATTATCGGATGAATATTTTTACTCCAGGCCTGTAAGCAGCCAGATTGGTGCTGTAGCTTCGGCTCAAAGCAGTAAAATTGACTCAAGGGCGATACTGGAACAAAAGGTGGAGGAATTATCCCAGGCAGCCAACATTAGCAGACCGGAACACTGGGGCGGCTATGCCTTAACTCCGACCGCTATAGAATTCTGGCAGGGCAGAAGCAGCAGGCTCCACGACCGGATCTTATTTGAAAAGGATGGCCCGCTTTGGCAAAAATCCAGGTTAGCACCTTAAAAGTATACGAAAAAATGAAACCCCTTTTTATTCAAAAAGAACTGGATATTACCCTTACCCGGCTGGCTTACCAGCTGGTGGAAAATCATTTGAATTTCGACAACACGGTAATCATCGGGCTGCAACCCAGAGGCATCTTCCTTTCTGATCGCATTCACCAGAAAGTACAGTCTTTCTTACCGGATACTAAAATCGAATACGGGAAACTGGATATCACCTTTTACCGGGACGATTTCAATGAAAAAGGACAATTGCTCCAGGTTTCCGAGACACAATTGGATTTCAATATCGAAGGCAAGCATGTTATTCTGGTAGACGATGTACTCTACACCGGTCGCAGCATTCGCTCCGGTCTGGATGCCTTGCTGGACTACGGTCGACCTGCTCATGTAGAACTGCTGGTATTGATTGACCGCAGGTTCAACAGGGAGGTGCCTATTCAACCCGATTATGTAGGTATGGCTGTCGATGTGATCGACAACCAGAAGGTAAAAGTCCTGTGGAAAGAGCGGGACGGCAAAGACGAAGTTATCTTATTATAATATAAAAAAAGCGCTGAAAATATACATATGTCACTATCTGTAAAACATCTTTTAGGTATTAAAGATTTACTTCCTTCAGACATTGAGCTGATCCTGAAAACGGCAGCCCAGTTTAAAGAAGTATTACAAAGACCGATAAAAAAGGTTCCCACCCTAAGAGACACTTCAGTTGTGAACCTGTTTTTCGAAAACTCAACCCGGACGCGTATTTCCTTTGAACTTGCGGAGAAAAGGCTGAGTGCCGATACCATAAATTTTGCCGCTTCCAGCAGTTCGGTATCCAAGGGCGAAACCCTGATCGATACCGCAAAAAATATTTTGTCCATGAAAGTGGATATGGTGGTCATGCGCCACTCTGCCAGCGGCGCACCGCATTTCCTCGCGCAACATATTAACGCAAGCATCATTAATGCCGGCGACGGTATCAATGAGCATCCTACCCAGGCTTTACTGGACAGCTTCTCTATCCAGGAAAGAATTGGTGGCCTGAAAGGTAAAAAAATAGCCATTATAGGAGATATCATGCACAGCCGGGTAGCCCTCAGCAATATTTACTGCCTGACCAAAATGGGGGCTCAGGTAGTCGTTTGCGGACCGCCTACCCTGATTCCTAAGCATATAGAAAGCCTGGGTGTCGGCGTAATGTACGACATTAAAGAAGCGCTGAAATGGTGTGATGTGGCCAATGTATTACGCATCCAGCTGGAACGCCAGAGCAAGCCTTTATTCTCCTCCCTGAGAGAATATGCGATGTATTATGGGGTCAATAAAAATTTATTGCAAAGCATCGATAAAGAAATCGTGATCATGCACCCGGGACCGATTAACCGCGGAGTGGAGCTGAACTCGGATGTAGCCGACAGCAAGAACGCGATCATACTGGACCAGGTAGAAAATGGCGTAGCCGTCCGTATGGCAGCCCTCTACCTCCTCGCCGGAAAAAAAGACCAGATGTTATAAACACCTGGTCTTTTTTTATCTGCTCTGTTACTACATGCTATTTTCTTGCCATTACATAAGTATAGGTTTCATTACCCATGTTCTCGCTGGCTCTTAATCGCTTAGCGGTTATAGACCCTATATTCCAGACATAGGTTTCTTCCCTTCCCCTGCTGTCTCTAAGGTAAAAACGGAGCACATATTCAGAAGTAGAAGTACTGGTTCCGTCTTCATCATAATAGGTATCTATATATTCTTCCATTTGCCAGCTCCCGGCCTTGGTTTCGCGGTTTGTTATATTATAGGCTTCGGCAGTCCCGTTATCCAGGAACGTAAACTCCCAGTTGGAAAAATTTTTGGTCACATCCATACTTCCCTGTAAAAAACCGGGACGGTGCTTTACTTTTTCAAAACTCCAGGTACCCACTACCTTCCGGTGCATAGGTTGAAAAGAATACTTGGTACAGCTGCTCAGCGCTACTACTAAACATAAAACAATCGAAGTATAAATAAGCTTTCTCATCTTTAAAACGTTTTCAGGTCATTCAATATAGTTCAGACTAAGCCCTTGTAAATAGGTTTAAAATTGGCTTAAAGAATTCAGAAAAAAACGTCAAATTTGAGGTATGATTCCATCTTTGAACCTTGGCGGTACCTTGCTGACTTTCGATAGTCCGAAAATTATGGGTATCGTAAATCTTACCCCGGACTCTTTTTATACCAAAGGAAGTAACAATAGTGTGACCGGAGCTTTATTCCTGGCCGAAAAAATGCTTGCGGAAGGCGCCCATGTTTTAGATCTGGGTGGGCAAAGCAGCAGGCCCGGTGCCGCCTTAATGGAGGTGGAAACGGAAATTCAAAGAGTAGTGCCTGCTATTGAAGCGATCAGGAAAAGATTCCCTGAAGCGATCGTTTCCGTAGACACCTTTCATGCTCCTGTAGCCAGAGCTGCGGTTGCATCAGGTGCGCAGATTGTTAACGACATCAGCGCCGGCTTAATGGATGAAAAAATGTTTCAAACCGTTTCCGATTTAAAGGTGTCTTATATATTAATGCACATGAAAGGGACGCCAAAAACTATGCAACAAAACCCGGTTTATGCAGCTATTGTTCCGGAAGTCTTTGATTTTTTGAACCAAAGAGTCCAGGCAGCCAGGGCTCATGGCATTCAGGAGCTTATGCTGGACCCGGGATTCGGGTTTGGCAAAACCATTGACCAGAATTATAGTCTGTTGCGAAACCTGAGCAGCTTTGAGCTGCTACAGTTGCCCTTGCTGGCCGGCTTGTCCCGGAAATCTATGATCTATAAGGTACTGGACTCAGAAGCAGAAGAGGCACTCAATGGCACTACCGCATTACATATGCTGGCCCTGAACAATGGAGCCCATATGCTACGGGTGCATGATGTTAAAGAAGCTGCTGAAACGATCAGGCTTTTTAATCGTTATCAACAGGCTGTTAATAGTTAACAATTAAGCCTCCAATTGAGGATTATAATAATAAAATAAGGTATATTTGATCTTTAAAAACCCGTTCAATATGTATATGATTAAATCTTTAGTAGTAGCATTAATGCTCTCTGGCACTGCAACTGTTTTACCCCAGGTAGCTACGGCACAGACCGTGCTCACCAGAGCTCCAAATGTTCCTAAAAGCGATTTCGTAGCACTTCAAAAGGCTTACAATCAAACCAAAAACACGAAAGACGGTGCACCTTCCTATGAGCGTTTTAATGTTTTAATGCGCCAAATGATTGCTCATCAGAAAGAGCAGGTCGTAGCGACTAACGAGGCTCCGGCTGTAGTTGAAAAATACAACAAGATGACTGAAGTGTTTGTGAAAATAGTCAAAGCTAATCGCAGCGAAAACAGAACTGAGATTGCTAACAACATGACCGCCTTTATCAATCTGCTGTAAAATAATTACGGCGAAAGCTTTGCAGGTTGCGGCAAATTCTATTAAATTTGCAAGCAATTAAATTTGCTTTAACAATCAAGAGATGGCACACAACGAAAATTTAGAGATGAAAGAACTGAATAACGAGCTGGATATTAAATTAAGCAAACCCCGTTCTTCAAGATTCTTCTTTCTTTTAGGCTTTTTTGGTATTTTCATTTTTGCCTGGTCCGGATGTTACAATCTTTATCATCATAAGTTTGTAGATCAGAAAGAAAAGGTCCCGGTAAATGAAAGCTCTTTGTACGAACCTAAGTATAAGTAGTTTTTAAGTGATAGTTTGTAATACGCTGACCGCTGTTGTAATTTTAAGTTACAATAGTCTGGAATGGCACAAGCTGTTCTTACCTAAAATAGTTGAGCAGGCTGCATCAGGATATGATGTAGTGCTTGTAGATCATGCTTCACCGGACAATACGGCTGATTATATTCAGGCGCATTTTCCCTCGGTGAAGCTGATTCGTTTAGAGAAAAACCTGGGCTTTGCCGGTGGTTATGCCGCCGCACTGGAGCAGGTACAGGCCAAATACTTTGTCCTTTTAAGTGCCGACTTCCAGGTAACGGACAACTGGTTCCCCCCCCTACTCTCGGCTATGGAAAAAGACCCGTACCTGGGAGCCTTACAACCCAAGGTACGCTATTGGAAGGAACCCGAATTGTTTGAATACGCGGGCGCCGCTGGTGGCTATATGGACAAATGGGGCTACATGTTCTGCAGGGGCCGCGTTTTTGACCGCTTAGAAAAAGACGCCGGACAATATGACGACAATATCAAGGTCTTTTGGGCTTCAGGAGGTTGTTTCATGGTGCGTGCTGAAGCCTATAACGCAGCGGGAGGCCTGGACACCGCACTTTTTGCCCATATGGAAGAAATTGACCTTTGCTGGCGTTTGCAAAACAGGGGCTATAGCATTGGCGCTATCGGCAACTCAACCGTGTTCCATGTAGGCGGAAGTGTTATCTCTTATGGCAGTCCTCAAAAAACTTTCTATAATTACCGGAACAACCTGGCTATACTTGTGAAAAACGAGCATGCCGGCAAGCTATTCTGGCTGATCCCCTGGCGGCTGGTTTTAGACGGCGTATCCTGCCTTCCTTTTTTAATGAAAGGGAATTTCAAAAATATCCTGGCCGTGCTTAAAGCCCATTTCAGTTTTTATGCGACCTTGCCTTATTGGCTCAAACAGCGTAAATCTGCAAGGGCCGGTCTTAAAAAAGAGCATACTATTTCGGGTGTATTCCGTAAAAGTGTCATTGTTAAATATTTTATTAAAAAGCAGTCGACCTTTACTCAATTGGGCATAAAGCCAGAAACATTAAGTTAACATTTACAGGGTTTTTAGAATTATTTGATTATTTTTGGTCGAATTTTATCGGAGCGTTTAATGATGAATGAAGTATTCCTATTGGCATTTGCATATATGATTGGGTCTATCCCTACCGCAGTTTGGGTAAGTCAGAAATATTTTGGACTGGACATTCGGGAACATGGAAGCGGCAATGCCGGTGCAACCAATACCTTTAGAATCCTGGGCAAAAAAGCAGGGATTGCAGTAATGATCATCGATATGCTGAAAGGTTTTATAGCCGTTAAACTGGCCTATCTTTCTGTATATGCGATCAATGACACTAATGATGCCTTTACCAATTTACAGGTAGCCCTGGGTCTTTTAGCCGTAATAGGCCATATTTTTCCTTTATTTGCCGGGTTTAAAGGCGGAAAAGGCATTGCAACCTTGTTTGGTATGATCCTCGGTATTCAATGGCTCGTGGCATTATGTCTTGTAGCCGTTTTCCTTATTATGCTTTTACTGACGCGTTACGTTTCTTTAAGCTCCATTACCGCGAGCATTGCCTTCCCGGTATTATTACTATTCATTTTTAAAGGGCAGGAAACGGCTTATACCTTATTTGCCATTTCTACCGCTTTATTGGTTATCCTGACCCATCATAAAAATATTAACCGCCTCATTCATGGTAATGAGAGTAAGGTGGATCTGAAAAAACTTAAAAAGAAAAAAAACAGTTAATCATCTCTGATACCAAATGTTAAAAACGCTGTTGAAAAACGATTCAACAGCGTTTTTAACGTTTATAATTTGAAAAGCAACTCAATACATTATAGATTTGCTTAGATTAGAAAACTCAGCAGACCGCATTGGACTTGTAACAGCACATGAAACGGAAAATTGCCTTATTACTATTTATAGCTCCTTTTTTTGGCTTCAAAGGCCAGAGCCAAATTCTAAAAAACCTTTTAGGAACATCCAATACCGGCCCGGTACCTGCGAATGAGGTATTGATCCAAAATTTCAGGGCCGATCTCCAGGAACTAGTACAGGCCCGTTATAATAACCGCCTGATGGGTACGACAGGTTACAAAAACCTGTCGGGGCACCTGGAAAAAAGAATGCAGCAGCTGGGCCTCATCCGCTACGGTACCGTAGGCTATCGCAGCAGTTTCAAGTTCCCGGTCGGCCGCCAGCTTTCGGTAGAATCTAAATTCTACGTAGAAGGTAAAGCTCTGCACCTGAATAAAGATGTCCTCCCGATGCCTTTTGCTCCGGTTGAAGACAACACGGCCTACCTGATTCCCAAAGTAAATGAAGCGCATGCCCCATGGACCCTGGCATTGCCTAATGATAATATTACAGAAAAAAACATTGCCCGGATCCTGAAGCCAACAATCTTAAACGCCCAGGAGCGCGGTGCCAACGCCATCTATTTCTATGATGACCGGAGTGGCAGCACCCTGGACCTGAAAGAATTTGAATTCAAAGGAGTAGATATTGACCCCGATATCCGCATCCCGGTTTGGCTGATCTCCCAAAAAGCCTGGACCGACAATTTTAAAAATATTTATAGCGTTATCCCGGTTAATACATTGCAACGCTATAAAACTACTTATGAAGAAGGCTATAATATCGTAGGGCTGATTGATAATAAAGCCGAAAAGACGGTATTGATCATGGCCGACTATGACCAGGTTCTGTTTAACACTGAAAATAATCCCGGTGCCAATGCTACAGCCAGCGGTGTTGCCGCCCTGTTGCAGCTCAGCCAGGTGCTTAAAGCACCCGAATTTAAAAATTACAACTATGCCTTTGCTGCATTCTCTGGCAGCGCCAAAGGGCAATTGGGGGCCAAATCGTTCCTGAACATCCCGGAGATGAAATCGAAGATCGCCTATGTAGTAGACCTCAATGCAATCGGTAAACTAAGCCCTGATAATGAAATTTTCATTAATGGTGTTGCCAGCGCCACACGTTTCCGTACTGCCATCAAAGAAGTATCTGAAGGCTATACACCAAGAGCGGGTACTCCATACCCCTACAATGCTTCTTTTAATGCCTTTTTAGATCACGAAATACCTACGCTATCTTTTTCTACAGGCTATGCGGCCAAACAGTCGGGTGAAGATAACATGGCTTCGATCAACTTTAACGGCATGGCACAAACACTGAGATTTGTAGTAGCCGTAATGACGAAAGTCAACCAGGGCGGCCCTATCTATTTCGCTAAAAATAATATCGAGGTAAATGACGAAGACCTGGTGATCCGTAAGGCTCCACCACCGCCACCAGTGGCTAAAACACCGAAAACGACAACACCAAAAGGCCCTTCCAGTGCAGAAAAGCTGGCGCAGGCAAAAAACAACCTGAAAAACAACCAGCAGACAAGCGTCAAATCACGCAATACTGGTACTGTAGCTACTGCAAAGCTACCGGTGGAGACACCTTATACCGGGGCTTCAAATATTATTATCGACTTCCTGGGTATCGGTATCAATGAGCTGGATAAAAGAGAAGGCGGCGCCGTGATTCAATCGGTAGCCAGCAACAGCAAGGGGGCGCAGCTGGGCTTCCAGAGCGGCGATGTACTGCTACAGATCGGCAGTTTTCCCATTTTTAATGCCAAAAGCTACCTGATGACCCTGGAGCGATTCAAAACGGGGGAACGAGCTTACTATAAAGTAAAGAAATCAGATGGCAAGACCATCATGGTGGATGTAAATTTCTAAAAAAGGCGGTAATTCAAATTACCGCCTTTTTGCTCTTTATACTTTTCGTATTACATACATACGTGCCCGGGCTGACCATGCGGTGGATTCACTTTACCATCCGGCAGTAATTGCTGGCCTTGTGGCGCAGCTGCGGGGGCCGCAGGTGCCATCTGGACAGGTTGTGCAGCAGCCGGAGGCGCAGTCGCCGCAGCTGTTAATGGCGCGCCTACCGGAACGCTACAGCTATGTCCTGGTTGACCATGTGCCGGGTTTAGTTTTACGTCACCGGCAGCCTTACTATTAGCCGGGGCTTCCACAACTGCATTTTGCGGTGCCATTGCTCCGTCTTTAGCCTGTACTGCTTCTGTCAATGCATTACCCGGAGTATCTGTGTTCGCAACCGGGGCATTCTGCGTAGCAGGTACTGCTGTAGTACCGTCTTTTTCCGAATTATCTTCACTACCGCAGGACCATAATAAAGTGGAAGTAGCCGCAAATAATAAGATTCTTTTGATCATTATATTTTAGTTTTTAACTGTTTACAAGATGATATCAACACCGGGTTATTTTGCGCATTGAGCGTAACCGGCTTTTGCGAAGATAATTTAAATAAATTTATTTCCGGGCATTCCCCTGCTCCCTTACTTCCATCTTTTACCAAAACCTATGCCTACAAAGAAAGAGGCCTGGAACGGCAATGGTTTGCGTAAGGCCATGATCTCAACAGAGCGCAGATGGCAGGCTACATTGCCGCCGATATAAACTTTTTGTATGAACGCTTTATTTTTGGCCGGTACAAAGATCAGGGACGGCTCCAGGAAAAGTCCCGGAATAATTCTTGCTTCGCCCAGGCCTTTACCCCATTTGTCGGCACCCAGGATACGGCTGTTATTGAGAAACAGTGCTTCGTTTTCCGTGCTATAACGTTCTGATTGTACAAAAGAATTCCCCCCACTGTCTATATGGATCAGGTTGAGGTAAACCGGTTTTTGTACGATAATGGAAGCGCCCCCCACCAAGCTGCCGTAGATAGAAATATTTTCGTTGATAATGGAAGGTAATAAAACCTGCTCTTTACCATAGCCCAGCTGCAGGTTGAGAATGCTGTTTACTTTACCAAAATGGTAGGGTCTGAAGGGGCCCAGTTCGCGGTAAGTGGTCCCTTTACGTTGCTGTTTTATTTCTTTTTCATGTTGTACTGATCGTACTTGTAGCAACCAGATATCCTGCTGCGTACTCTTTTTGTTCGTAGCATAACGAAGGTGCCCACCTACTCCATTGGTATGCAGGTTGAGGCCTAAGGACAATTCATGCTTATAGGTATTGTCCAGTCCCCATTCCCGGGCCTGCTTCACCCAGCCTTTCAGCTGCCGGGTCTTCTTTTCTTTTTGCTTCAGTGCTTTTTCCTGTTTTTCATTCAGGTTTTTCCACACGTCTTTGGGTTGTGCATAAACGGGTGCAAAGCCGAATAGTAAAATGAGGATCGGCAGACATTTTCCCGGCCACTGGCTGATGAATAGTAAAAAAGAGGGTACAATACCTTTTAGATACACAAGAATAAAATTGAATCGTCCACAATATTAGGGAAATTATATTACTTTGCCCTACGCGTCATCATTGCTTTGCCCGGTCCCTATGCAGTTAAAATCTATATACATCCTTTTATTACTTTGTTGCTTCCCCTTTTCTCATTCTTTTGCGCAATATAATGCAGCAGCATTAAGCCCGGGCAACCGCATACAGTCCCAACCGGAACTGCGCTGGCAAAGGTACAGCACCAGCTTTGCTCATTTTTATTTTGCGACCGCATCCGACAGCCTTTGCCGGTATACTCTGGAAAATTATCAGCCCTTGCTGAAACGCCTGGAAAAAGAAAGCGGCCTGAAGTCCAGGGGCCTTAATAACCTCATTATTTATCCTTCGATTTATAAATTCTTTGAGACCAATATCGGCAGCCACGATCCGCGGCAATACAGTTATCCGACCATCAGCTTTGATGCCGGTAACCGGGTACTGGTCGCTTTCAAAGGAAGTTATGAAACCTATCAACGGGACCTGGGGCTTGCGCTCGCACGGCAATTATGGGAACAAAACATCAGCCGGGCAGGATTACTCAATATGCCTGGTAGCAAAAGCCCGGAGCAGGAATGGTTCCGGGAAGGAATAATCCATTACCTGGCGGACGGATTTAGCCGGGCAGATAATGACCGCCTGTACCAACTGCTCTTACAAAGCAATGCGACTGATATGACTACCCTGATCCGGGAGGCAAGCACAGAGGAGCAAATTCTGCTGGCGCAGGGTTTCTGTCGCTTCCTGACCCGTCATTACCGTAAGGATGCGCTCAGGCAAATCTTATTTCAACTGAAACAAAGAAAGTCTTTTACCACAGCGGTACGGCTGGTGACCAAAAGAAACTGGGAGGAGCTGATGATCGTTTATACGGCCTACCTGAAACATATCTACCGCCTGCCCGATACCTCATTCAACACGGTTAGTGATACCATAATCCATAAAGTACCTTTTAGCACAACTGATACCCTTTTCACTGCCTCCACGCATCGGGGAGCTGTATGGTCACAGGTGAGCAACAACCGGAAAAGGATTTACCTGGAATTACAAAAAGGGCCTAAACTTTTAGGTGCTTTCGGGGCACCTTTATGGCTGGAATCTATTCATGTGGACTACCCGCTGGTGGATGTATACCAGGATAAAATATACCTGTTGCAGGTAAAGAATGGCATACATACCGTGAAGATTTATAACCCGGCAGGTATGCTGATCCGAACCATTGAACTGCCGCAGCTCATTGAAGGCGTGCGCGACTTAAAGGTACAGGATGAAAATACCTGGCTGATGGCCGCTTATACCCATGGACGCAGCGATATCATCAGCTTTAATCCCAAGAGGTATACACTGAAAAGTGTAACGAATGACCTGGCCGACAATACCGGTCTAAGCATACGCCAGGATATGGCGGAGACCATCAGTTACCGCTCGGGCTTTCCTCTTTCGGCAGATACTGCTGCAGGTATCGCTGCAAAAGCCTATGGCACTTACCAAACAAGTTTACAGGGCAAAGAGCAGCAAGAAGTTTTGCTGCAGAGCGACAGTGCTGATTTTGCCACCTTACTTCAATCCTATAAAAACGATAATGGCTCCCTGCCCGGGTATCAACAGTCTTGGTTCCAGGATTATGTAAGACAGCAAACCGAATCAGATAGCCTGTTGCGGGCGGAGCAAGCACGCAAGGGGGAAAGCAATACGTCTTTTCTTTCCGGTGTACTGGCCCATGCACAGGGGAACGATACCGCAAAGACGGACCGGGAAGCGATTTATGAAGCCCGGAAATCCCGGCCTTACCTGCTCCAGTTAAGTAATCTCTGGTTTAATGCCTCCGTCAACAATGATTATTTCATTAACCGTTTACAGCCTTACCAGGCACAGCTTGGTATTTATAAATTTCCCGAAGTAGGCGCTATGCTTACCGGTGGCTATGCCGACCTGTTCGACAATCATGAGTTCAATATAGGCTACAAAATGCCCGCAGGTACCGAAGGCAGTGATTTTTTCTTCCGTTATAAAAACAAGAAACAACGTACCGACTGGTGGCTGATGTATTACCGGAAAGTAGAAAGCCTCAGCCCTACCGCGGCCAACCAATGGCTGGATGCCCAGGGCAGGCCTTACCCGCCGAGCGCGAAAGTGAAAAGCTTTTATTATGAGGCTGGGATTGACCATCCTTTTAGTTATAATGCCGCGCTCAGCTTTAGCATAGCCTTGCGCCAGAGCCGCACCGTATTCCTGTCCACCGATCGATACAGCCTGCAATACCCGCCGCTAAAGGAATTGTGGAATATCAACAGCCTGGCTTATACTTACAATAACATCAGGCCTTCCAGTGGAAACAGCTTGTTGCTGAAAGGATTTAAATACAAAGCGATGCTGGATGCATTACTGGGCGTAGAGCGGAAAAACCGGTTTAGCTATGGCATCACGCAAAGCCTGGACTGGTACCAACCGGTCAATGCCTGGCTCAATTGGCACCAGCATATTGCAGGTGGCTATAGTGGTGGTACAGAGCATATCCTGTATAATTTTGGCGGGATGGACAATAATGTGATCGTGCGCATTGATTCGAGTGCTGTATTTGCCCAGGACGCACCTTATATTTTCCAGCAGCTGGTTACGCCTTTAAGAGGATTCCGGCAAAATACCATGTGGGGCAATGCTTATGGCTTGATGAATGCGGAACTCTTTGCACAGGTATTTAATGGGATGATTCCCGGCAAGACTAATTTTAGTTTCCTGAACCGTTTACAGTTGGGTGCTTTTGCTGACCTGGCTTACAGCCGGGCGACCTGGCAGGATTCTGCGAAATGGCAAAGGAGGAACAGTTTCGGGCTCAGCCTGAAGACGATACTGGCCAGTTATCCTATACGTGTGGACCTTGCTTTTCCTTATAACCTGGACCATAAGCCTATGCTGCATTTGTCCTTGAAGTTGTAAATCTTAAATCAAAGTTTGCAATAGCTCTTTAGATATAGCAGGACTGGAACTATCTTTGGATAGCAGGAATATAAGGCAAATGCCATTATCTACTTGCTTTATCAATAAGCCTATCGCGGTAGTTGCTTTTTCAAATGGACCGGTATTCATTTCAAAAATAAGATCCGCATTTTTTTGCTCCTCGTAAAAAAAATTTACCTTTTGCCAATTACTGATTATATAGCCGATCTTTTTTTCATCAGCAATTTCTTGTCTCATTTTTCCTTTTTCCGAAATGGTCATCAAAATACCCTTTAATGGATTTGTCGTTGTTTCTGTAGCCCATCTAAAATTTATATATCCATCTGTTGCATTATAGCTTCTTTCATTAATAAGATTAGTTCTTAATGGCCGCTCAATTTTCAGGAAATTACTTAATTGGAACTGAATTGTATCTATTTTTCTTTTGAAAATGATAACATCGTATTGATCCATTAAAGACAATATACCTATAGGAAAATCTCCTTCATTGTAGGTAATACTAGAAACGGTTATAGATTTCAATTGCTGCGCATTGAAAAGTGTTGCATACTCCTTTCGGCAAGGTGTCAGGAAAAAATACCACATTACCTACTCTTTTTTCAGGAGGTCTTTTTTGCAAAGTCGGTATTGAACGATAAATAATGAATGCTATTCCTACGCTAATAATTACAAAAACCAATCCAATAATGGCTTTCTTATTCATAATGCTAAATTGTTTTGACTAACCTTATTTCAGAGATGAACTTAAAGCAATTCCGAAGTGCAATGATGTAGTATTTTTTGTAATAAATCAAGGTGCTGATGCAACAACCAGGTTTTGTATAAAGGAATGGTATATTTTCCTGATCGTTGTTTTAATTTTTTCAAAGCCGGAATGCTCTAATTGCTGCGTTAATTTAGCCAGGTAAGCGACATCAGGCTTCCAGAGATATTGAGCATTTACCCAATCTATAAATACATGCAGGTCTTTATCCCGGTATAATTGAATCAGGTCTTCCCGCTTGAGCTGGTAGGCGTAATCGGAAAATAAATTGCAAAAATCAGTTATTTCCCAGGCTTCATCTTTAGTATAATCCTGGGGGGCCCGATCACTTTCCATCAGGCTCATCAATTGATCCAGGTTATAGCTGGTATAGGCCTTGTTGGCTTTATAGGCGCTTAGCCACTCTTTTGTAGCCTGTTCATCTATAAGGCTGCTTCTCGTTGTTTTTATATAGTGTAACAATTCGCTAATGTTCGGAAAGGCCAGCATTTTATGGTCCAGGTCCAGCAATAAATAGTCCGTATCTTCATTAGCGGTATCCGTTCCCCAAAGCAGGTATAAAGATTGTTGTGCAGGAAGTTGTAGTTGTATGATGTACTTCCGGTATTGTTCAGATATTTCATCAGAGAAAATTGCCATGCGCTTGTTTTTACTACAGGACAAAGTAAACACACTTTTGCTAACTGTTACACGTTAAGTCTCTTTTGTAATAATAAAGCAGGCAACCCGAAGATTGGCAGCCTTTGATGTTCCTATAAAATGAAAACCATTTATTCTACTGTGTTCTGGTGCGCTGTTTTTTGAAAAACAACAATGTGAGCAGCTTACCGAATTCACTTAGAACGGGTTAACTCCATTTCTATATTTTCTTTTTTAGATTTCAAAATAACTTTCCTAATAAATAGAAATATGGTGCTAACTTTTACGGTGTATTGATGCATTGCTCCTTTATCATCGATTGCATGTACGTAGAAGAAAGTGGTGTTACTTATATTACCCATTTCTGATATCGGCTTAACTACAAATTTCCATTTACCAAAATCACCCTGATTCAATAGACCGACAAATTTTGTATGCTGAAAAATTAGACTTTGAGTATATAAATAGGGCTTAATATATTTTCTAAGTGCTGCTGCGACGATTAACTTATAGTGTAAAATATTCATAACAATGATTAATGTTACGCCAAAAGCGAGCAGCTTAATGATAAAAAAAGGAATCATATATTTTTTCTCTAAGAAGACCTCTTGTTTTATAGGTTAAAAGAAATTTTCAAAAACAACAATAATTCTCTTTGACAAAAACCTGAACCCAATCAAATAATCTGGAGTTTAAAGCTACAGTCTGTATATCTTCATGGATTATTTTATTAGGGTTTTGAGTATCACACCCAATTAATGCCAGTAGTAATAAAGATACTATTTTTCTCATAGTTGAATTAAGCAGGCAGTAAACAAAGCAATAAAAACAAAACTATTTTTCATATTCACGTAAGCGTTTTTTTAAGCCCTAAAACAAGGAAGAACAGGCTTAGCCTATCCTTCCTTACCTGCAATATTCATCCTTAACAGTGGAGCGCTCCCCTTATCTGGTAAGTATTTGCAGCCCTATCGACCTATTAAGTATAGCTACCCTATTTGAGTTGAATATGCATTAATTTATTTTAAGGTACTCCTGCACTACAGATGTTCCTGCATCCTTTAAAATCAACCTATCGCTCTTTATAACCCCTATGAAAGAATTACGATTGATGAAAATGGAATCTCCTTGTACCATATAATCCGCCGGGAGCCTGGTTTGAGGATCAATGGTACCGCTACTGCTGACTGTCATATAAAAGCAGGTATCAGGTTCGGTAAAATGGAACAGCAGATCATTCCATTGATACTTGTTATAAATCACTTTTTCATAACCCACTTTCTCCTTTTCTTTCTTATCGCAGGCAACCAATAAGAAGCTTAAAAAAGTGAGGGTAAAAAATAATACTAATTTGTTCATGCTATATAATTTATTCTTTGATTAGATCAGCCCTTCTGTGTACTTCATTATCAATAGTCATTTCTCTTTGCAGTAAGCCTTGCGTTATATCTTCTCTCTTGCCTATTTGTTTGTCACTGCATTTAAGTTCTTTAAGAAAGTATATATTCTCAGCTTTCACTCAGCTGCTACATCAGCCTTTTGACTTCTGTAGTTTGGACAAGGAGTAAGTTGGAACTGTGAAGAGCTGAAGGGTATAGAAAGTGCACAAAGCTATATTGCAACTAAGCTTGTCTGATTAGACATATTGGCTACTTTACTTTTCGCAATGGATATTTTATGTTACACTAAAGCAACTCATTATATGGCTTTAATGTAACATAAAATCAATCTACTTTTTACTCTCCATACACAATCCTGTTGCATTTTCTATCTTATAAATATCCCTAACAATATTCTCATTCTCATCAACATTAACGTCCTCTCCATTAAAAAATGCAGTTCTCAGATATTTATCACTCTGTGGACCATCGGTAAACTTCCTTCCAAAAACAGATAGCAAGTTTAATCTATATCGACGACCGACTTTAATTCTGTCAGAGCAGTTTAAAGGATTTTCTTGTCTCTTAGTAACTAATTTGTAGGTTAGGCCTTTCTCTATTGCGTAAATAATGTAATTGTTTTCAGTAGAGTCAATACTTTTGATTCTGTAAATCGATGATACTTTAGCGGGTATAATAGAATATTTCTTTGATACAGAGCAAGCACCCAGAAAGAAACCTATAAACAAAATAGTGATTTTTTTCATGTTTTATTTTTTTTATTATCTCTCAGCAATTACTTTATCCGGCTTGCCTTTTTTCTCAAAGGTTGCCTTTACCGTTTTCGTCTTTTCATCTCCTGGTTCAAGTTGTCGACCATATTTATCGTAATACCTATAATATACATTTCCTGATTGTTTTGGCACTCGTTTATCATCGTGAGCCTTATAATACGCCTTCTTGTCCTCGCCTGCATTTGTAGCAGATTTACCACTCTTTTGAGAATTTAATCCTCCGACAAAAGATTCTAAAATTTCATGTGTAATTCCAGTGCCCGGTTTACCCTCATAATATTCATCCATTTCTCTCATTACAGTAGGAAAAGCAGATTGTTTCGTCTCTACTGTGTATTTTCCATCATCTTGTTTTGTTACGGTATTTCCGTGAAATTCACCTAAAAAGCGGAACCTTCCATCTTCTGTGAACATATCTTCCTTTGAAATAGTGGTTAGATTAACAGTAATTGTTGCATTATTAACCGCTTCTAACATAAAGTTTGCCTCTTCCGAAAGCTCTTTAGACCCTTTCTTTGCAGACAATAAGCCGTTATCAATTGCAAACGACAATTCTCCGCGATATCTCATATTGAGTTGGCTGATTACAGACATAATCTCATCACCAGAAACAACTATTCTTTTACCATCAGGATCTATAAATTTCACGGGATTGTTTGCCACATAAGCAAAGGGACTATGGCCATAATATTCATCCGCTAAAGGATCTATACCATTCCAACGTCCAATCTGGGAGTTGTACTGCCTTGCTCCATATTCGTAAGTTTGCAGATCGAAACTGGTTTCCAGTTCTTTCCCATTGTACTTATGAGGCTGTTTAGTCGTGTTCATTGCATCTGCCGAAATGGTGAGACCGAAAGGATAATAATGATTTTCATCCAACACCTTCGTATTGTAATGCAATACCTGCACATCATCAAACCACACATCTTTACCTACACTCTGGTTGTCCACATAAACAAGGATATATCCGACCTCTGTTGCGGTGGCTGATTCGACTGATAAATTTTCAAAGATCCCCGGCGATAACGAACCTACGGACAAACGGCCGCTGCCGGATAGCATGTTCATCTGCTCATCAAAAAACAAATAATTCAATCCCGCTCTTGGTGCGGTACTCTTTTCACTACTTTCCTCAATCAACTTTTCCAGTGAGCTTACGGTCTCCGGCCTGGAGAACAGATCATTGATCAGCGCTCCGCTTTCCGTCTCATTTACCGGCTTCCCGCCCACTGTTCCACTAGCAAGTGTGGACAATAACGAAGATACTACTTCTTCTGCATTGGTATATTCATAATCCCGGGGTTCCTCATCTGTTTCATAATAGGCGTCTGCAGCGATCGTAAATTTGTCGCCGGGCATTACCCGTAACATAATCGCGGTACCAATACGCCGATCCGGTTCTGCAGCATTCAGCCTGGCCGCCTTCAGATCATCCATATTGATGCCTCCGGGTTTATCATCCCTGACTGCAGCGATATTCTCAAACAATAGCTGCTCACTATTGGCGGTAGCGATTTCATGACGCGCATAATATTCATGGTCAGAAGGTTCTGCCGCCAAAGTGGTGCGTACATTGCCTAGATGATCCTTTATAAAATAGTCATACACAAATTTGGTAGCACCGGCCTGGTTTCCACCGGTCACCACCTCTGGTCTGCTGCGGCCTTCTTCATTCAGGATATATTGCAATACATTATTTTTATAAACAAAACTGCCGATATAGTCCCAAACTTCAGTAGTCTGTGCCTGCTGGTCATAAACTGTTTTGCGCAGCTTGTTGCCTGCAGCATCATATACATAAGTTATCGTCCCCTTACCCTGTACCGTAATCACTACCGGCATATTCAGGTGATTATAAGTAATGCTGGTTATAGATTTATTGGCATCTGTCAGCAGGTTTCCATTATTGTCATAGGTATATTCTACCGGAAGGTTGGCATTATCTTTAAAATCTGGTGTCTGTACCGTTGCCAGCGGATTTACCTGATCAGTGACCTTGATCAGCTGATTACTACCAGGTGCATATTGATACCTTAACCTATCTATATCTATTGGTCCGGCCTTCATTCCTCGTTGCCACATGGTCAGTATATTTCCTCTTTCATCGTAGTTGATCCGGGAAACACTATAATCCTTATTATCCTTTACCCAACTGGCCGGCAGCGAGGGATTATTACGAAACTCGGCATGGGTTAACCTTCCCAGGTTATCATAGCTATAGCCATAGGCATTGCGTCTGGTGTCATCAGCCGGTATCTCTCCGTAATTGTTCCAGGTGATACCCGCTATATTCCCATTAAAAAGCTTTGTTGCAAAACCATCATCATAATATAGATTTTCTCTAAAATATGTGCTATCGGGATACATTGGGTTACGCGCATGGATCTGCTTTATCCAGCCCCTGATATTGTACTCCTGTAATACATTGGCTACACTATATTGCTTAACCACTACCCGGTCCATATGGTCGTACTCATAATAGGCCAGATTGTAAGGAGTCCCGTCATTAATTGTTTGCTGTAACTGCCATACTTGCTCATTACCACCCTGTCCCAGGTTGCGGTGGTAAGTTTTATCCAACTTGATATTATTCAACGCAGTAGTCGCACCCGGAACTGGCTGTGCCAAAGGATTTGAGTGATGGTTGAGCGCCTGATAAGGCATACCCTGGTAGTAATACAGATTAGAATTATATTCTATACCCCCTAAATGGTTGGTGGTAACGCTCTGAATCAACCGGCCCTTGTCATTGTAATAATTGATCGTCAATATCCAGGTACTTACTCCCGGACCGGGATCAAGTACTTTTACTTTTGTAGCAGTCACCAGCCCTTTAGTATTGCTGCTATAGCTTGAATTGATGATGGAAGGATCTCCTACCGGCGCTGCCGGTATTCTATTCGCTGCAAATACATTGGGCATATTCCCATAATTATCATAGTATGTATAAGCAAGCATTTCCGCATCAGGAATCGTTGCCGGATATAGTTCTGCCTGTCCTATAGGGTTATAATTATACACATAGTATAACCAGGAACTATGCGGTACTACAAAGTTGTTTCCTGTTGCCAGCGCCTGCAGGCTGGCACGCGTATCGGATTTGCTCAGCAGCGCCGTTACCGTGGGCCGGTTCAATCCGTCATAGAGTCTAAACATCCATTTACCCGACTGCCGTAGGTTACCATCCTGGCTCAATACCAAACGATCCCTTTTATCGTACACAAAATATTCTACAACTTTACCGGGAATTTTCTTTTCTATTACTCTTCCGAATGCGTCATAAGTGTACTTATAAGCCAGGTTTTCGAGTTTTGCACTATTTATCGCCCAGGTAAAAGAAATATTATTTCCTCCGGTGCTTGTTTGTCTTGTAAGATCAAGGGTTCCCGGGGGTAGTACATACCTGAGCTGGTCAAGGTCATCGTAGACGTAGATCGTAAAATTATAATTATCCGGAAAAAGCGCTGAAGGTGGTTGGCCGAAAATGACATCTGCAGTCAGAATACGGCTCATCAGCAAGCGCCCTTTCTTATCTTTAACCTCCTCCTTCACATTACCATCTTCGTCTTTGATAGTAGCAATAGTTAAGGTACCTGCTTCATAGCTTCCCGTATTAAAGAGGGAACCATTTGCTGCCACTCTGAATTTTGGGAAGGCATTTACAATGCTGTAATAAATAGGTGTAATTATGTTGGTCACATAATGATCACTATTTGTAAAATAGTTCATCTCAAGCCCCCGGTTGCTACCTACCCAGCTGTTTCCCTGAGCCATCTGTTTCAGCGGCCGGCCTAAAGGGGAGGCCTCATATTGGGTCTCTGAATACGGTTGCTGCCCCTGGCTTAAGGGATAAAATTGCAGAAGGCTTGTATTAGGATAATTATCCCTTTGACCGTTTGAGGTGGCTAAAGGTTTTAAGTAGGGCAGATAAACACGGCTTTCCCGGCCCATATGATCATAGGTATGCTGACTGACAATATCGTTTCCTTCACTATACGCCTTCTTTTGTACCGTTTGAAAAGGACGTGCAAGACCATCAAAAAACTGGGTCACCTGACGGTGTTTTACATTATTACTTTCGTTAACAACCGGCTGATCGGCTATCCATGTCCTGATGGAATTTTGTTTATCGTTAACTGAGATATTAGTAAGGCCGGGATAAGCGGATACTGCCGGAATAGTTGCCGGGGTAACCGGGATATTAGCATCCGGGCTTACCTGCTGCGCCTGACCTGCCAGTGGTATATGACAAACCAATAAGGCAAGGATATTGAAATATTTATTTTGCAACATAGATTAATAGCTTTGAAGTTTGTGAGTATGGGTTTTAATAATGTTTCCGGCTTCATCTTTTTCAGCGATCAGCCTTCCCAGGCCATCAAATTCATAAAAAAGAACAACCCCGCTTCCTGTATTATAAGAAGTCATTTTGTCGGTACCGGTTTCATAACTATAGGACTCCATTTGCGCATGGGCGGGTAACAACATTAATTCATCTATATATACCGGCGCTGAATTGCCATATAGTAATAAACCAACCCTATTTTCATAAACAGGGGTAAACTCTGCTTCGTAGTATTTCCAGCTTCCGAATCCGTTCTTTTTCGGTTGCAAAAGGTTCAGGTTGTTACCCACAGCCAGGTATAGACCTGTGCTGCTGTTGGCCCAAAAAGAGATCCGGTAAGGCAGACCCGGCAAAGGATTGGATTTTATAAATGTATTAGCGGCAGAAAACCCTGTAGCCAGGCTGGCCTGTAAGGAGCTGCTACCGGTAAATGCATTGTATCCGCTGCTTATCTTATTTTCATCAAAAGACCAGCCATTCTTGAATGTTGCCAGATTTCCGCTATAGGTGCCTTCAAAGCCACTGAATGCGATCTCGGACTGATGTGCATTGGTTGTTTTACTACTTAAAAACAGTCCTTTGTAATCCCAGGTAATTGCATTAAGGCCGCTTTTACGATCATTAATTGTGGTCGGTTTAGGAACGGACAGTGCGGCGGAGGTAGTGCGGGTTATCACATCTTCTTCCAGCACATAGCGGCTATCTTTCTCAAAGTTGCTGGCACTATTAATCCGGGAAGAGTAGAATCCGGACGTGTTAAAAACAGAGCCTTCATCTAAAGGTAAGGTTGTTCTCAAAATCATTTTTTTATCCGGAACAGGGCTATAGGTATTGTAAATATTCAGCTCCGCATTGAGATAGCTGGGGGGAGGTATCATCCCTCCGGAAACATATGTTTCGGTCACAAAAGTTTCAACAGGATAGGTATGAATGCCATACATTGCCTTCAGCTTCCAAATGCCGGCAGACGTGGCGTCTCCACCCAGGGCATAATTGCTGTAATCATTATGGCTGTTGTATTTTACCGATTTAACAATTGTACTGCCCTCACTGGAGGTTGTTTTTGTAGTAACCACATTTCCGAAAGCATCATAACTGTATTCAATTGTTTTGACCATAGCCGGTGCATCAACGTAAAAATCGGTTTCGGTGGTCTTTACCAATGGATTCTTGTAAGTATAGATTTTATATGCCCAAAGCCGCTTTTTTAAGGAAGGCGCAACCGCACCACCACATTGAATGTTTGCATATCTTCCGGCTTGAAAGGTTGTCTTATGGGCCATCGCTTTGATATACTCATTTTTACGGCCGGGGTCATTCCGATAGGTATTGGTAATTTCTTTTACCAAGGTTCCGTTAGCAGCATACATACTAGTCTTTAACAGATTGCCTCTTTCCAGCTCCATTGTGCTTAAACGGTAATCCTTTTGCGATATGATATTCACATTTACATATTTCAGGTGCATTTCATCCCGGTATTGCGGATCGTCGGAATTAGCGTAGTTATATACCGTGAAGCTACCATCAGATTTTATTTCTTTAACCTTACTATAAGTTATAATGCCGCCCCTGAAGCGTCTGAGGCGTTCCTGGTACATGTCAGTGCCATATTCCAATATAGTCAAAGGATAAGTCCCGTTTGCACAATTGTAGGCAGACAGTACATCATCCGTAAAATCGAAATTCAAAATACCGCTCGAAGTTGTACCATTGCCTAGTGGGTCATATAAGTATTTATACAGGGTTACTTTAGCCGGTGCACCCAGATAGTCCTTATGACTTATACTGGCTACGCGCACACCGGATCCGGTCAGGTTCCCGGTCGATACCAAATCGACCAGATTAGTCTGCAGGTTCCCTTTTAAGCTGGCACTGTAGACATTCGGTTCATATTGAAACTCTGTAGAACCGCCAAAAGGATTATTGATCTTTTTAAGCATTCCTTTTGTCGCATAAGCACTCTGTCTGCTTGGAAAATCGACTGCAGTGTAATCCAATGAAAGCCGGTCATACCCATTTATTTTGAATTCATTATTCTCTGTAGACTGATAGCCCCAGGGATCTTTAGCCAATGATTCATACTTTTTCATATTGGCCACATCATCGTATTCAAAAGTATAATTGCCGGCGGTATTATTATCTTTAAAATTAAAACGGAAAAGACCATTCAGTGTCCGGCGCGTAGTGGCATCACTACTTTGGTTAAATTTAATCCCATCAACATTTTTTTGTGAAACTTTATCAAATAGTTTAATAGAATCCAGTTGCTGGCCATACCACCTAAAGGCATTTTCCGGGCTGTTTGTACCTGGCCGGGCATAATCATAGCCCCTGTCTTCTTTTAACGAATAGTCCATCAAAAGGTATTCGCTGTAGGGATTACCTAAAGGATCAGTTGGGGCTGCGCCGATGTAATAGGTCGCCCAGCCCGGTAATGGAGGTAATCTGTTATAGTTTTGCTCGGTAGATTGTGACTTTACAAAAGTCAATACACTTTTCTTTGTTTCAATCGCACTTAAATAAGTAGGATAAATAACGGCTACATTATAATTTAAGGTGGCATTCTGAGTTCCATTCATCGACATATTATCTACACCACCGGCAAATTTTGAGCCTTGGATGTAGGTGCGGTCCCGATCATAAAGCAATTTTCCCCTTTGATACGTAAAGTTAATTTCCTCTCCGAAAGGAGCCCTTATCTTTGTCAGCTTCCAGGTATTAACCGTATAATATTCTGGAATCGCTTTAGAGGTATTAGCACCAAGCTGACCAAATAAAGGCAAGATATTTCTTGAAATTTCCAAAGCAGACTCGTCCCCGCCGAAGGTATATTGATAGCCATTCGGAGTTGTCAGGGTGAATTTGGTAAATAATGTTGCAACACTCGGCTTAAGCGAACTCGAACTATGTACATCTGAAGGTGTAAAGTAATAAGCGCTGTTAACGTTATTATGACCCCAGGTATGTACTTCTTCTTCAATTTTTATGGAAACATTCTGTTTCGATTTCACGGCCCAGGTACCTTTCTCCGTGCGATAGAAAGAACCTGAATACCCTTCAAAATTGAACATAAATTCATCCGGTTCCCCATCCAATACCACACGACCTACTGTTTGCGCATGTCCTGCTAATGCAGAATTAATCGCGTCATTCAAAAACGCAGTACTCAACCAATTGGCTGTATTAAACTGACTACCCCGGTAATAATATCCCTGATCCAGCGCGACGCCACTATGTTTGAATGCAACAGAAAAAGTTTCATCGTGAATATGGTTTACTCTTCTTACAATTTGCGCTTCACCGTCCAGATTCCATCCCAGTCCGACCCAGGTGGGTTTTTCATTCACTTTTATACCACTGGTAGCGTAGCTGATACCAATATCATAGGACATATTTTCTCCCTGAATGGTATACAGCGGTAAACGAAAAGTGGGCGACCCGCTAAACAAGTCTACACCCGCTTCATTGAGCTTGCCCAGCATCTCTCCTGATGGCCCCGATTTATTTTGGTTGCCATAAGCTATCAATGTAGAGAAGGGTGCGGGTTGGGCCGTTAAGGTATCACTCTGCGTCGTAAGTCCGACAAATAAACAGAAGAAAATAAGCTTGTTGTACCTCATTTTTAAAATTTAGCGTTTAAGTTTTACTATTTATAATTTCCAGCCCAGCCGGATGATCCAGGGAGAGCTGATCTTTGTTTTATCGTTTAAAAAATTATAGCCCACCAGCATAGTGCCTTGAAGCTTTGAATTGATGCGGTAGCTTTTCATAACACCCAGGTAAGCTGCATCCTGTAATAAACCCATAGCCGTTTTTACATTGCTGGCATTACCATATTGCTCCATGGTTTGGGTATAAGCACGATTCATGGGTCTTAAACTCTTTTCATAACCACCCTGCAGGCTGATGCCCCATACCAGTTTATGGTCCAGGAATACCCTGCCCACTACACCTTCATAAGTCAGTTGCAGGTGTTGCCAGTCGCGACCCAGGCCCAGGCTGCCATCCAGGCCTATACCTATACTCAGGGCTTTGCTTTGCCGGTAGCTTAGGTTT